>Ga0315914_1008930_pt1 | contig 13098 bp, 8 predicted proteins | sample MpolenodulesMG_FD_203920 | JGI IMG/M metagenome (GOLD analysis project Ga0315914, IMG submission 203920) | Medicago polymorpha root nodule microbial communities from Los Angeles, California, United States - elongated nodules | ecosystem: Host-associated > Plants > Roots > Nodule | place: USA...
TGAGGTCCAGTCCTTGACACTTCAATACCTTCATCTAAACCAAACTAACAAGAATTTAATCTTTTGAATGAAACAATAACACTTCCGGGTGAATGCTTGGGAACTGTCATTTAACAAGTTTGAATTACCCCATTCAGAGGAAGACAATTGTTGTAGTTGGAAGGTGCATTCCTTACCTAATCATGATCTTCTGGCGGAATCAAAATTTTGATGATATCTTCAGTTGATCTCAGCAGCATTACCCGCATATCGATCCATTGAAACATCTTGTGCTCCCAAAACATGTTCTTCACGTTTTCGTCGTTCGTTAATTCCACCCAAGTGAATGATATTATCCCCTCGTCAAGCGTTGGACTTTATGCCGAACGTATTCCACCCTCCTTGTGTCTATGGAGTTGACTCCTTGGTTGAATTCATTCAGTTGATCTTTGAGACCTCTTAACGTTACACCAAGACACCGAACCTTCAACCTCTGAGGTTCTCCGCCGTTGAATTCTGCATGAACGTCGATCCACCCAGCCATTGCTTCAAATCTACACAATAAGAAATTAAAAACAATCAATGAAAAACTTATTCAAACATTTCATCAAACACGTGGAGTGCAAATTATACATAAACCCTAAAAATGATAACTACAACATAAACATGCAAATATCTAAACAATTAAGCAATATAAGTGATTTACATGCAACATTGTATAATTTCTTGCAAAAAAATCAAAATTTTAACAAAACCCTAAAACTAAAAAAATCTAACATAATCATGCAAACACTAAAACTAAAAAAATCTAACATAATCATGCAAACATCTAAACATCATAACAATTAAGCACTATAAGTATTTACATGTAACATTCTATAATTTCTTGCAAAAAAATCAAAATTTTAACAAAACACTAAACCTAAAAAATACTAGTTTAAGTGGAAAAAATCTATCATACCAACATAATTTAAGTGAAAACTTACTTGTTCTTGTTGTTGTAGTGTTGTTTGATTTGAAGTTGAAGGAATTTCGGATTGGGGTAATTTGAGAGAGATTTGATTGGAAATGAGGAAATGAGGCTCTGCCTGGGCATATAACATCATGTAGCGCAAGTTAACTTACGCAGGGGCAATATGAACATTTCACTTGGGGATGAGCAAAATCGTTTGGATATAGAGCAGTACTCTTTTTTTAACCCTTTGGTTCCGAGAGGAAATGGGCTTTACTAATTTGGACTATGTATGGATCGTGCTCTTCAAATTTGATTTTTGCTCTCTCCCCTACACAAAATGCTTGCGCCCAGCTAAATTTCCCAAAATACCCCTGCGTGACTTAAGTCACCCAGCGTGACTTAAGTTACGCATGTGTAAAAGACTTAATTTTGTATTTGAAATTTTGAAAACCAACGTGAGTTAACTCACGCAGGTGTTAATTCCAGCGTGAGCTAACTCATGCAGCGTGACTTAAGTCATGCATGTGTAAAAACTAAGTCATGTTAATTTTACACTTGCGTAACACAACGGCATTTTCGGCAAGGCTGCAGGATGCGAGCGAAAAATACAGGAGAGAGAGCAGAAATCTTCAAATTTTAACTCGTTTTAGATTTTAGTAGTTTTTCATTTTTCCTTGTCAAGAATTTTAGTCGTAGTTAATGATAATAATAATAATAAATCAAGCTCTTAAAATTCAACCCATTTTTATTTTATTAAAAAAAAATCAACTCATTTTAACGAAGAATTATAAGGTGTGTTTAATCTTCTGAAAAAAAAAAGAAACATGACATGACAAGTTTAGTTGTATTGTGTTTGGTTGTAAAACTGTTTCATGACAAGACAAACTAGAGGGAAGAAGACAAGACAAAAATTAAAATGTTGTCTGTTATTAAACCACAATACAACTTTTTGTTTCAAATACAAATTGTTTAATATACCAAAATAATTGTTTGTCCACCAAATATCGTGCAAGACAATTATTCAATGCTTTAAAAGTTTGTCATTTGTTATTATGTCTTATGTTGCTATGTTAAATACTTACATTTTAACCGATCAAACACATTCAAAATAAGGCCTAAATTTATTTAAGGCAATAATAAAGCTTAAATTCAATTTTGATATTGTATTGTTTTTAATGTGAATCGAGTATTTTTACGCGCAATTGTAAAAATTAATTCTTAAAATCATATAAAATCGTAATAGACGAAAAAAAACCCATAATGTATATAAATCTCTCTTTCAAAATATTTAACATTTTCGTATTTTTATGGCCGGATGCAATTATGACAAATCTTTTGAGGTTGTTTCATTCTTTGTTTAGACACACTACATATCCCTCGTGATGTATATTGAGACATTGAAATTCCATCAATTTTTTTTAACCCTTTGGCTCCGAGAGGAAATGAGAAAAATACTAATTTGAAGTTCAGTTAGGAGGTAAGTAAAATCTGATTAAGAATTATTTTATTCAAGAATTGAACTCAAGTTTTTTCTGAACAATTCGTTCTTTAATGAAGTTCATTAACCATTTTGGAACAATTGCTTGGTTCATAAATAATTATTTTTGTGACATTGATTTTTTTTTTTAACATTCATATTTATAATATTGTTTAAAATTGTATAATAGTATTATATGGTGTTTTCTTTATTCTTGTCCAATCAGAAAATATTACGTATTATTGATATTTTTTTGATGACTTTGTACTCACCTATTGTGAGATAAATCTTAATAAAATTCCCTAAAAAATTCTTAATAAAATGCAAATGATGTTGGACAAGAAGTTATATTAATATTATAGTTGTCTCATTTTTTTTTGTTTTTTTTATTAGAACTCGGTATTTGATTCAAAGACATATTAACCTAAGGAGTCCAATCATATCATCATCTATTTGCGGTGGAGCTTTATTTTATTTAAAGCATAGATTAGTCTATTGAAATTGACACTAGAAGAATATAATCAAAGACTTTGTAAGGAGTACATTCCAAGATCCCAAGTCAACAACATGAGACAAACCCAAGTGGAGTTTTGTCTTTGTTGATATGATAGTGTTTGTAGAATTTATAGATTATTACGACCTTAGAATTTCAAAGATCTTATCGGTATTAACTTTGAAGACATGATTTTGATGTTGAGGAGTGCTATGGACACTCTCTTTTTAACACCCTCTCTAACACTCACTCTCTTATTGGATGAAATCCATGTGGGTACCACACATTGGAAATGGATCCCACATAAAGTGGTGAGTGTTAGAGAGAGTGCTAGAAAGAGAGTGTTCCTAGCATTTCTCTTTTGATGTTTATATGATTTTAACTTTGCATTGTGATCAGGGCCGAACCTTGGGGAGTGCAAGTGTTCAATCAAGCCGGGTCTCCAAATGCTATGGGCCTCAATAAATAAATTTAGAATTCTGCTCTTTACCCAACAACTTTTGCTCATTCCCAACTGAAATGACCAAAATGCCTCTGCATGAGTTAACTCACGCTAATGTACAATTTGCGTGAGTTAAAATACGCAGCGTGAGTTAACTCATGCCAGTGTAAATTTAAGAAAAATTCAACGTGAGTTAACTCACGTTTATTAATATGCAACTTTTTTTTTCCGAATTTATTTAATATGCAATTTTAATAAAATCATAAAATAAATGCTAATATAAATAAATAAAAAGGAAGAAAGGAACATAAATAATAAATATAAAACCTCATTTTATTAATAATTGATACATTTACATAAATTGATACATTTTATTCGAAATTACTAAATCTGCTTCTTTGAGGTAAAAAGAGACCAACCTTGGTGTAACAGAGGATCAAGGTTGGAGCAAAAAGAGACCAACCTTCTTGGGGCAAAAAAGACATCAATCGTTGGGGTAAATCTAAATCTGGTTCTTTTTATACCCCAAGAAAGAGTCTTTTTACCCACGGTAAAAAAAATTTGGGGGTAAAAAGAAGCAAATTTACTTTTATCCCAAGGGTTGACCTCTTTGTGCCCCAAGTCGGTTGACCTATTTTTACACATCCCTTGACCCTTTTTTACCCAGCGATTAGCCTCTTTTTACCCCCAAAAAAGCTATAAAAAACAAAGACTATAAAGGTGAGAGAGTGAGAAGGAGGAGAGAAGGTATGGTGTGAGGAAATGATGAGTTTTGGAGGGGTATTTATAGGGATGAATGGGTAACATAGGTTTTATATGCACTAAATGCAGTCAAAAAAGTTTTAAAAAAAACTGTAAAAATGGATTAAAATCAAGGTTGAATAACTGACCACCATCCAAAAAACGTGTTCTTGAGCACATTACCACCGGCCACAGCAGCATGATTTAACTCACGCTAGGTTGGCCGGTTGTTCATGCATTTTAATGCATTGTAAATGGTTCTTACACGTTTTTTTTTTTTTTTTAAGTTTTTCACGTTTTTTGACCTCATTAAGTGTTATGTTACCTTAAATCACCTATAAATACCCCCCTCATCTTCGCTATTTCTCGAATAAAAATTGCGTATTAGATAAATTCGAATAAAGTTGTGTATTAAATATATTCGAATAAAAGTTACATTACATTACATTACATAAAGTTCCTAAATATGTCCTATTATTACATGACATTCGGGTAGAGATATGTCGTACAACAATTGTCTTACCTCTGAATTTGGGGTAAATTCAAACTTGCTAAACAACAACTCTCAAGCATTCACCTGAAAGTTTTATTGTTCCATTCAAAACAACATGTATTATGCAGAATCAACTATATATGTTATCACAACGAATTCCCTCATATAAGACGAGTCATCACAAAGAATGAGGTCCATTCCGTGACACTCATCTTATATGAAGGAATTCAATATCATAACTTATATAGCTGATTCTGCATAATACATGTTGTTTTGAAAGGAACAATAAAACTTTCGGGTGAATGCTTGAGAGTGTTGTTTAGACAGTTTGAAATTCCCCAAATTCAGAGGTAAGACAATTGTTGTAGTTGGAAGGTGCATTCCTTACCTAATCACGATCTTCTGGCGGAATCAAACTCTTGAGAATATCTTCAGTTGATCTCAGCAACGTTACACACAGATCGATCTACGATAACATGTTGTGCTCCCAAAACATGTTCGTCACATCGTTGTCGTTCGCTAATTCCATCCAACTGAGTGATATTCTCCCATCGTCGAACGTTGGACGCTTATACCGAACGTATTTCACCTTCCTTGTGTCTCTGGGGTTGACTCCTTGGTTGAATTCATTCAGTTGATCCTTGAGACCTCTTAACATGACACCAAGGTACCGAACCTTCAACCTCTGAGGTTCTCCACCGTTGAATTGTGCTTGAATGTCGAACATATCGGCCATTGCTTTAAATCTACACAATAAGAAATTAAAAGCAATCAATGAAAAACTCATTCAAACATTTCATCAAACACTTGGAGTGCAAATTATACATAAACCTTAAAACTCATAACTACAACGTAAACATGCAAGCATCTAAACAATTAAGCAATATAAGTGATTTACATGTAACATTGTATCATTTCTTGTCCAAAAAATAAAAATTTAAACTAAACCCTAAAACTAAAAAAATCTAATCTAATCGAAAAAAATCTAACATAAACATGCAAACATCATAACAATTAAGCAATATAAATCATTTACATGTAACATTGTATCATTTCTTGCAACAAAAAAAAAATCAAAATTTAAACAAAACACTAAAACTAAAAAATTCTAATTTAAGTGAAAAATCTATCATACCAACATAATTTAAGTGAAAACTTACTTGTTCTTGTTATTGGAGTGTTGTTTTATTTAAAGTTGAACGAATTTCGGAGTTGGGTAATTTGAGAGAGATTTGAGATTGAAAATGAGGAAATGAGGTTCTGTCTGGCATTAAAAGAGCACGCAGCGTGATTTAACTCACGCAAAAAACACAACTAGCGTGAGTTAACTCACGCATAGGCAATATGGTGTTTTCATTTGGGAGCGAGTAATTTCTGTTGGGTAAAGAGCCGAATTCATAAATTTAAGTCTAATACCCAACCCCTACTTAAATAAAAAATATATATGTTACTTTCTTTTCTTTGGTACACGTTTGAAATTTTTCTAAACTCTAGTTCTCCTTTCTGGACATAAATTTGGTGCCATCAAACCATCCCCAATTTGTATAATCACTTAATAAGTCAATTTGAAAAACTATTTCATTGAAAGAATCACCTAAGTCATTTCTTTTTTGGATAAGCCATTCATTTTCTCTTTTCCCACAACGGAGGAGTGACAAATTCAAACGACACTATTAGGTAAATTTCACCTCTCTTTCACTTAATTTTTTTTTATTTCCTTTCATGTTTAGAAGTTCTTCTGATTCAGATTTTTTAATGAAGCTTAGCTACACAAAAAAATTACATTTTTATTTTACTGGAGGCCTATTTTAAATAGAGAGCCGAGCCTCCTATTTCATAGGAACGACCCGGATTGTGATATGATTATAATGACAAAACTGACTAATATTTAATATATGTTGGCATGTTTGATAAATTATTTCGTTGCGAACATTTTGTTAACGACGAAAAACTGATTCATGATAGAGAATGAAATAAGTAAGTATTAGTATTACTGAGCTCCAATATGGGAGAAAGTACAAAGGTACTTAGACCACCCATGAAAGGAGTCAAAATTAAAAACCCCTATCTTAGTATACAATCAATCGGGTTAATAAACCATTCATAAAACAAACATGGAGCGCCCATTTTTTCGCCGAAAACCATTGCCATGCATAATAGAGTCCACTAAACCAACCATCGTCACCAAAATCCTAGAGAAGATTAAGTCATTTCAAGCTTCCCAAATAGATCAAAGAGTTGAGTGCAAAATTAACAACTCTTTCACCACTCTCTTATTCGAAAGGTAAAAACAACATCTCTCGAGCAATGTAAAGAGGTCACTCAGTAAAATTATTACCGCTCCAACCTAAGAGAAGACTTTGTACGAAATAGAGCATGCAAAAGGACACATAGCAAAAATATAGGCCTACCTCTCCAATCATCCCAAACGAAAAGGGGGACACCTTGTTTCACTCCCCACTACCAAGACCCCCTAAACACAACTTTTTCTAGTTGGAAGGTTTTGAAGAAGCATTTTCTAGGAGAAATTAGTCACCTTCAATGGTGTAAGGCTATACCATAATTCACCCAACAAAGAGTCTTTATCTCCCCACAGAAGAAGAAGAAGAAGAGAAACTTAATGCAAGAAGGTAAGTCGTTTGAACTGAAAACAACCCTTTCATGTATGTGCGTAAGTCAGTAACCTTCTCCACACAAAACGCAGGGGGTTGTTAATTGTTTTGGTCTCTTTTAGCGTTTGGTTCTCTTTTAACTGATAAAGATAAACGTCAAACTTTAAAAGATAAGGGAAGCGAGATGACACAAATTATTTATCTTGGTTCACCCCATATTACGTCCAGTCCCCTTCCACTTCTAAGTGATTTTTTCACTATAATCAAACCTTATTATAAAGACAACCTAGTCCTAGATATCCTTGCCTTAGATCTATATGACTTCCTAATCTTAATCCAGAGATTTAAAAAAAGTGATTACAACAGTTGTGTTTAGATAAACTCTAGGTGTGGTAAACAAATTAAGCACAATACACTAAAATATATCTCTTTTGATTTTCTTTAACTATTATAAGGTATATACTATGAACAAATAAGAATTCCAAGTACAATAGTATATGAAGAGGTTAGAATGTGCATCATTATGTGTGTAAGTCAATAACCTTCTTTAGACAAAACTTGTCCTTAATGAAGTTTGATCTCCGTTGCTGAAGAAATCTTTGTCTTTGAATGTCTGATTGAATGTTGTGATATTTTTAATTAATTGTAGTCAACGAATCAACCATTCATTTCCATAAACGATGCTCTTAATGAAATTTACTCAATTACATAAGTCAGAACAAAGTTTTTCTTCTCAGCAAAGAGTTGTTGCTTACATCAGTGATGTGTTTTTGAGTCAGACGCTTGATACAAAGGATCTCCGGTCTAGAGACTTGCACCATAGAGCGTTGATTTTCATAAAGGTTGACCTTAATCTTGATATGGAGCCTTGTTATTACATATGACACAAAGCTTCACATTAAGGTCCGGAGCATTGATCATAGTCCATAACATTGACCAGATCCAAAGGCAGAATTTCATTTACCTAGAATTTTCTGCACACTTAAACACATATTAGAGGATCCTAATTGTTCTTATATGCTTTGTTATCATCAAAACTTATATAAACAACAAGAAATAAAGTATCGATCAATTAAATACAACTCTAAAGAAAATAATTCCTTATATTACTCGGTAGGTCTTGTTGTTTTCTATGATCTTTTGTTTGATAATTTTTTTTTATTTAAATTTTTGGTTTCTTATGAATTGTCTTTAGGTACGAAGATTGAAAGGATGACATCAGTGTATTTTCAACCTTGACATAAGTTTCATCCTATGAATATGGAAACGTTGCTGGGTGGTACAAGCATATTGATGCTTTGACTATAGTGTATATGTTCATGAGAAATCTCTGGATACAACAATTTTAAGAAATTTTATGTTGTTCACCATGTGGATTGGACTCAGTCAGTTAAACTGAGAAATTAGATGTTTCATTTTTAGATGATGGAGATTAGCTCAACTACATTAACAGATCCAATAATTAGGATCCATATTAGACTTCTAACTTTGATATCCATTTCATTAATAGAACTCTTCATCTATAATTATAAAAAAAAAGAAGGTTAAATGCACTTTTGGCCCCCTATGTTTGACTCCGTAGCAATTTTGGCCCCCTATTAAAAAAAATCACTTTCCAGTCCCCTAACTTCGCCCCCTTTTGCAACTCAGAGGCCCCCTCTGATTTTGACCGGGTCAAAGCCAAGTCGCCACTCAATGGACGCCACGTGGCTAATTTTTGAATTAAAAATTAAAAACACCACATATTTTTGATTGAAATTAAATAATTAAAATAAATTAAAAAAAAAAGCCAAAAATTAAAAGAAAAAAGAAAAAATTAAAAGAAAAAACTCAGTTTCTCCCTAACCTTCAATCTCTCTCTCTCTAACCTTCAACCACCATCACCAAAATCTACACTCTTCTTTCTCCCACCGCGACAAACCACCCTATCTCGTTCCTCCTCCACCTCAACCACCTCGCTCGAAGGCTGCATCACCACCTGCCATCACGAAATCCAAACTCATTGTGAACTCATTCCTCTTCTCTCATTCTGGTAATCACCAACAACCACAACAGAACCAATTGGAACACCAACTGCTGCAAGCGTAGTTGGCACCGGAGGATGAGGCAGTGAAGACATGACAGCAAAACCCTCATCCTGTAGCCTTTATCCAATACCACCAACACGTACAACCATTTGAGCAAACTGTTCATCGATCCCCAAAACCTTCTGATCCTGCTGCTGCTGCTGTTGTTGAGCCCTAACACCACCAGAACCACCATCTTCAACATGCACCCTAATATGAGGCAAATTCGCCAAAGACGGAGATGAAGAAGTCGAACCAAAGGACGAAGAAGTCTCCATCACAAGCGAATCAGGAACATAATGAACATCCAGCTTCAAATTCTTACAATTCCCAAAAGATCTAGGTTGAGAAACACCATCAAGAACTTCACCAGTGGAACCTTGTTCAATATGATTATTCCCAGCAACATCATCACCAGTGGATATCTTAAGGTGTAATTTGACAAAAGTGGGATCAGAGATGATGGTTTTCCATGACTTGCAGACACATTTGAAATGCATCAGATATTTCACCGAAAGGAATGATAAGACTTCCATGATTAACTCATCAGGGAGGAACACGCACGAAATTCTAGTTCCATTGAAGGTATGCCGCAACTTAGGTTGATGATGAGCACTCATGAGATGAGAGCTTCGCTTTTTGGATTTTTTTCTCACAAAGAGGATTCATGAGAAAGGAAGGAAGGGATTCAGAGCTTGGCGGGAAGGAAGGATGTGCCGTTGGGAGTAGAAGATTTCTAAACCCTAATAAGTAATGCACTCGTCCTATTATTAGCGATAAACAATTCTACAATTTTGTAACTTTAATAGGGTTTTGATGCAGCAAATATACAACTTGTTTTTTTGTTGTTGAAGGAATACAACTTTTTTATTTTATTTTATTTTGTTTACGCTTTCTTTTTTTTCTTTTAACAATTTTCCATATGTTTTTTTTTATCCCTGCAACAAATATAGAACTTTTTATTATGGTCGTTATACCAAAAATATTATTTAACAACAAAAAAATAAGAATGAATAAACTTTGGAGACGATATCCTAACTATGCTGGCTCTCGACAACAACCTTCTATAATTTCAGCACAACAATAATTATTATTAAACAACAGAAAATAAGGGTAAATAAACTTAAAGACGATGCCAAAATCCAAGGGTTCAATTCAAATGATCAACAACATCTGCCTCCTTAAACGACCTTGTCCGTAAAGCCCCAAAGGGATAAAACTTAGTGAAGGAAAAAAAAAAGAGTGCAAAGCAAAATAACATTTAGAGAGAAAAGCCAATGTAAAAAGTCCAATAGGAATGGAAAAAACTTAGGTACAATTATTTAGGTGTTTTTCGTATGGTTCTTAAATTCACCATGATTTCCTTAAATCCATAATTTTCTCAAAGTTTGTTATATCCAAAAAATTTGTATTTTTAGTTAAGAATCATACGAAAAACACCTAAAAAATTGTATCTAAGTTTTGTCCGATAGAAATATAGTAAAAAAAAGTTACCAACATAACGAAAAAAAGGAAGATCATTATTGTTATGAGCAAATGCTTCAAAGATGAAAGTTCGGAGAAAGTCAGACTAATGGCATTACCAGGGGCAAAAGCCTTGGCAAAATGCAGAAAGCCTTGGCAAATGGACGTTTACCGGGAGTTTTGCCAAGGGCACAATCCCCAGCAATTCAGGTCATCACAAATGACCATGCCAGGGCTTTAGGTCCTGGAAAATTTGTGTGGGGTACATTCCCTGGTACAACCCCTGACAACTTTTCTGACGTGTGCATACTGTCCTGACCCACTTTTCAAACTGTCTTTCACAAGTTTTCAGAGGTCAAATCAAACGCTGACATGAGATTTGCGAGTGGTTAACCGTTTTTTTGGAAAAATAAGCTTACACACATGATGATAAACACTACAGTCTACACTAATATGTTTGTTCACCTCATATGATGCAAAAACTAAACCTCATCAATATTTCTTCACAACAACTCAACTCAATTTCAAAATAATAATGTTTCAATCCCATAAACATTGATTTTCAAGCATAGATTAGGACTAAATTGGATTATAATAACAACTTGGTACCATATATCCAGTTAGGCCCTTCCAGGAAGTTTAAAATCATCAATTTAACAAAAATAACATGCTTAATTGGTGTCTTTCTTAAAAAATCCGAAAATAAATATAAAAAACTGCAAAAATTTAATTTAGAAAAGAGGTAAAAGATGGAACTCACCAAAAAAAAAAATGGAACTCACCAAAAAGAATAAAAAGATATGAGATGGTCACCGGTCACATTTCCGGCAACGCGGGGAAAAGTTTTGGCGCGGTGGTCGCCGGTGAAATGCTCTGATTGTGAAATTTATTTAGGGGTTTTGATGAGAAATCTATGGAGAAGAAGATTATGAACTTACTTTCACAAATGACACCCATGATGGTCGGAAATTGAGAGAGAAAGTGAAAAATGGGGCTTTTGAAATCTCAATAATCTTGAAATAAATTGGGTGGTTTTTGAAGAGGATGAAGAGATGAGTTCAAAGGTGTTGGCTTCATGCCCAATAGATGTCGGAGTATGTAGATCGGTCACCGTAAAGGTGTGTGGTTGTTGTGGTATTTTTCATGGAAGGAGAGAGAGAATGTCTCGAAGCACAAAGAGGAGAAAATAAAGGAAAAAGTTCTCAAATGAGAGAAAATAGAGGAAAAGACATTTTTAAGTGGCGATGTATGCTAGGATTTTGATAGATTACCCCTCGTAAAATTTGTCAGGGGTTTGTCAGGGCCTTGCTATTGGCAAATTTGCCAGGGATTGTTGCCCCTGGTAGATGGTCCTAGCAAATCACATGCTTTCTTGCAGTGAGAGGTTCAATCTTTTGAATTTTAATAATGTTGTAGTCAATTTACATTATACTCAAAAAAATTACATGTATACTCTACAATACTTTGTGTAAAAAGTTAGTCAAGTTAGTTATGAAATATTTATGGTTTATTTTCTTATATTTACAACAAAATGTGTTTTCTTTCATTAGTATGGTTTATTACAAAAAAAAAAAAAGTTAACTTATTTAAAAATAAAATCTCTAGAATTGGATAAACAAACAAGTTTACTTAATTTGAAAAAAAGAATATGTAGATGGAGATAAATATACAATATTAGAATTATACAATTTTAATATATACTAGCGTTCCGACGGACATTATGTGTTTGTGTGTCTACTCTTTTTATTTAATATATACTAACGTTTCGATGGCCATTTTGTGCCCGTCTGCCTGCTCTTTTTATTGTGTTAATGCGTACAAATTATGAAAAATATCTTTTATGAAATTTTGATTACAATTATTTTGATTTTGGTTAAAATTATAGGTATAGATAGTAAATATTTTGCACTTTCATGTAGTAACAAACTATGTTTATCTTTTTCAATGATATCAACAATATAATAAATATAATATAAATTCTTATCTTTTTGAATAACATCAACAAAATAATATTTTTATAGTCAAATTTGTTTATGGTATAATTGGAAGTGAAGAAGCTAGTGCAAAGTCATGTATTCGCTCTTTATATATATATATATATATATATATTGTGTGTGTAAATATAAATATATAAGTGTGTAATTGGAATAATAAAAAAACTAGAATGATTCTCGTTTCTTCCTCTCTCTTCTCTCCTTCTCAAACCCTAGCCGTCACCCCTTTCTTCTTCTTTTCAGAGGGATGATTTAGGGTCAATTTTGACCCAAAAATTACCCTTCCGAATTGTTTTTCCTTCTATCCTAATTGAATAAGTAATTTCACATATTTTCTGTTTTCTTTCGTTTGTTTTTGTGATTTCGTCGTCTCTAAACGACT
>Ga0315914_1008932_pt1 | contig 13095 bp, 7 predicted proteins | sample MpolenodulesMG_FD_203920 | JGI IMG/M metagenome (GOLD analysis project Ga0315914, IMG submission 203920) | Medicago polymorpha root nodule microbial communities from Los Angeles, California, United States - elongated nodules | ecosystem: Host-associated > Plants > Roots > Nodule | place: USA...
GTCCTTAATGGCCATTTTATGTTCATATAAATGGCAAAATTATAACTCTTTTATGTTCAAATTGTATCTATGTTATGTCCGTTTATTATATTCGACATTTATATATTCATATTATGTTCAAAAAATGTCAAAAATACGTCAAAATTATATCTATTAAGGACGAAAAACAAACTAAAATTTTTTGTGAGGATGAAAACATTCAGTTTAATTTTATAGGGACTAAAATCAAAATTCGTTATATTTATAGGGACGAAAAACTTATTTAACCCTAAAATTTATTTAGATCAAGTAATCACTAAATTATATTGATTGTTATGTTGATCTTGCATGCTAAATTTAGAAAATTCAGACATTTGATTGTTTAAGCATCGCCTACTATGATATTTTTATTAATGATATTAATTTCAAAGGTGGATTTTCAAACTTGAAAGTTGTGACTCTGCAGAATTAAAATTTTACAATGCAATTAATCAGTGTAATGATGGATTTAATCAAATGTTCATTCTAGAAATTATTCATTTCTACAGAAAAAATTTATTTGCAATTGCTTTAACTGAAGAAGAATAGTAAATTAGAAAACATAAAAAAGTGAAAAGGAAAAGTTTATATTATAATATGCCTCAAATTTTAAATTCTCACCAGATTTAGATCCAAGGGTACAATCCTCCTCCTTCAAATTAATCTGATGGACCAACTGGTGCATATGATCTGACACCAGTAAAGCACACAGGGCAGGAATGAAAGTTAGCTCGAAATCATTTGAAAAAGATGCATTTTGTGCTGGTCCATCCTTGATGCTTGACTTTTCTGAAGATCCTCCAGCAATTGTGGTAACACCTAGTCAATGACCAAAATAGACAAAAGGGACGCTCATTATTATTTGCTTATAAAATATATCAACCAGCCATCTTAAATTTACAAAGATTCACCACCCCAAGTTAACCGGGTGTCTTAAGCATGTGGTATAGAGATTGATATTGAACATGTGGGTATAGAACATCATCTGGTGGGAGACATACCCCAAGGGATAAGTTTCTAGCTCTCGGTGACACTAGAAATACTTGGATTCACCACAGCAACAATGCATTTAATAACTATTATCAGTTTTGAGCTAGAGACTAATTAAGTGATTAAGCAAATTAGTCATTGAAATTGTAAGCATCAGTCAAAATAGTGCCTCCCTTTCACGAATTAGTAAATACATCGCTGAAAATAATCTCCGTTAATTTTTGTTATTAGAAGCTATGACGTGACACGTAAACCGGATATGTTGATCCGACATCAATGTTAGATCACTAGACTAATTTTTCTATGAAATTTAGATCATCTTGAGGATTAATTTATCAAAATTGCAATAGTGCATGGACTACCTATTGGCAAAATTAATCCCTAGAAAACCTTAATTTCACATGCAAATTAATTCATAATGTGGTCGCATTGATGTAGGATCAGCATAAAGGGGTCATGTATTCAGTAAACGCGTCATGCTATCGTCCCTCCTGGTACAAGTTAACGGAATCACTATTTTGACTTGCATTTTACAATTTCAATGATGTATTTTTTTAATTCGAGGACCAATTTGCCTATTCACTCGAGACTTAATTCTCATTCATCTAAGATAAAATAAATTTGACGTTTCTTATCACTTCAACACATCTCTCTCTTCCCATGCAACTATGTTCCCAAAATAGAACTAACTTGACACAATTTTCATTCCAAACCAATTTCATAAACCTAAAGACTGAAACTTTATATCAAAAAACAATCAACACAAACAAGATGGAACCAAAACATACCATTAGTACTGATTTTCCTTATCACCTTGTTAACCCTATCAGCAACATACACATTCCCTCTAAAATCAACAGCAAAGCTTCTAGGTTTATCAAACCTAGCTAAACCCACATCACCATCTTCATATCCAGGTGACCCATTACCAGAAAACCTCTTGAAAACACTTTCTGCAACACAAAAACACAATCAAAATAGAAATAATTAAAAACCCAAAAAAAAAAAAAATCAAAACTTTATCACACCCCAGAAAGCAAAAAAGCAACAAAAAAAAAAAGAACCTTGGGAAATGGGTAATTGGACGGTGTAAAAAGTGCTGTTTGTAGAATCAAGAACGATGAGATCGGAGGAAATGGGTCGTTGTAGAATGGAGAAAGGGTTTATGTGAAGCTTGTGACCGTCAAGTATGGTGGTGATGGTGTAACCTTGTTCGGGAATGACGAGCTTTGCTTGAACTGAAAAATGAAGAAAAAAATGATTAATTATGAGATGAAAATGAAAAATGAGAGAAAGGGGGTGTGAATAGGGAAATTACCGTGGAGAGAGAGGATGGTGAAAAGGAGGAGGAGATGGAGTGGAAGGAAGGTGGAAGGAGAAAACATGGTTGAGTGCTTTCTTACGTTGATCAAGAGTGAGCTATGTTGTTCTTACGAAGATCAAATTAATAAGAGAAAAAAAGATATGATATAAGTATAAAAGAGAAAATTGTCATAAAAATTATTAAAGAATAGTTGTACAAACATCATTCCTCTAATTTTACACCGTCACCTGTGAAGAGTATAATGGTAGGGTTGTCAAACTTAGTTTTTACATTCAAAACTCCTTTGGTTAGGGTAGATTCATTCTATTATGTTTTTACTTCAACTGTAAAGTGAATGAGTGAGGTGTTCGAGGTTGAAATCTCGGCCCTACAAATATTGTATAATGTCTTTATCAACTGCACGTTAAATCTGTTGGAACTGATACTTCATTCCTAATACCAATGTTTGAATTCCTTATAAATATGTAGGGCTGTCAAAGTGGGTTGTGTCGGGTCGACCAATTCAATTCGCACATAATTTTTTGCAGGGTTGGTCGTAAAAAGGTAGGGATACCAAAAAAGGCCAACCTGCCCCATCAATAACCCGTCTAAAAAGGGGAGGAGTTGGGCGGAACAGCTAGAAAAATAGGGTTGAAAATCTCAACCACCCCCCCCCCCCCTCTCCCCATTTTATGGTGGATCGGCGGGTTGAATCAAAATATCTAATGACTCAACTGAAAATATAAAAATAATTTCAAACATTTAAATTACATCTTCTAAAATTCTATAATAAATGAATATGACAATTAAAATAAAAACTTCATGGTTACAAATTAACTAATTGTTAAAAATAAAAGGCTAAAATCATAAAAAAAATAAAATTAATTGGGTTTTTTTCCCAATATATGGAGGTTAAAATTGGAAAATTAACTGTGACTTATAAATAAAAAGGAAGGAAAAAAGATAGTTTCTTTTTAACCTATCAATCCAACGGGTCAACCCGCCTCGCCCCGTCACTGCCCCGCTTTTTAACGGGTTAGATGGAGCGGGCACCCTACTTGTGACGGGTTCAAAACCTCAACCCACCCGTTAAAATTGGCGGGTTAAACAGGTCAACCCAACAGATACAACCCGTTTTACCATCCCTATAAAAAAAAGTAAGCCCAAAATAAATCGGGCTTTTTTGATTCTACACTATTTAACCCATATAAAAAGAGTTCTGCTCTTTACCCAAATGGTTTCGCTCATTTCCAAGTGAAATTCCATTTTTACCCTTACGTAAGTTAACTCACGCCAGTTATAGGAGTAGCATGACTTAAGTCACGCAGCGTGTGTTAAGTCACACTATGTTACTTAAGTCAGCTATCAGCAACACAGCAGCACAGTTTCCTCATTTCCCAACTTTTCCAAACACGAAAATTTTACCCCCAAATCCGAGTTTCACCGTTCTTGCGTCATTCAAAGCCAAATTCGTCCACAACATCAAGAAAGTGATTATTATACCACTTCTTTGCATTATTTCGGTATTTTTCGAATTTTTGTAGAAATTGAACATTTTTAGGTTTTTTAAAATTTTGCTTGCATGTTTGTTTTGATGATTGTTAGTGACGAATTAACTTAGGAATTATTGTTTAGATGTTGTTTAGGGTACAATGTGGTAGTTTAGGGTTTAGAAATTGTTAGATTACATAGTTGTTTGAAAATTGCACACTACGTGTTCGGTAAAATGCATCAATGATATTTTTTTGCTTTTTTGGATTGTTAATGATGTAATTAGTTAGAATTGTGTTTGTTAATGTTGATTATAGTTAATTTGACGACAATGTGGTAGTTTATGAATTTAAATGACACTGTCGACATTATAGTGTTGTTGTATTATTAAAGATGACATTGTCGAAATTTTAAGTCCGTGGAAAAATGTGTTAAAGATTTTTTGCTTTTTGTGCAGATATGTCTGAGCAGGAGAGAACTGACAGATTTAAGGCAGGGAGGCCTTCCCCTGCTGGTAGTTTACGGAGGGAGAAGGATGCACTACGCCCTCCTCCTGGTCGAGGTCGAGGGAGAGTGGGGGGCACAAGACTTTCTACTGTTGATACTGCGGGGGGATCGACGTCATAGACGGGTCCATCCCATATTGTGGACCCTCCACAGTACCAGCATGAGCAACATTATCAGGAGCAGTCGTATGAGGCACATGCGTATCAGGAGCAGCCTGAATTTCAGCCGGGTTATCAGTATCATGAGGGGTATGTGTATCACTAGGGGTATCAAGCTCAATTTGACGAGGGATATCAGCCTGAGCAGCCTCCTCGGCAGCAGTATGTCGAGCCTCCTCAGCAGCATGAAGAGGCTGGTATGGAGGATGAGGACGGGAGCTTTCTAGGGGGGCCTTACGACTTGTCTCTTTTACCGGACTTTGGTAAACACGTGGCATCCAAGCTTTGGAACAATAAAACAGTAAGTATAATTGCTTTATTTAATTTAATCATATTTTTACTATTATGTCAAGTTTATTTTACGTAGAATATGTCATGTTTATTTTACGTATTTAAGTATAATTGATTTATTTTTTACGTATTTAAGTATAATTGATTTATTTTTAACGTAGAATTTTTATAGTTTATTATTATGTCAAGTTTATTTTATGTAGAATATTTATAGTTTATTATAATGTCAAGTTTATTTTACGTAGAATATTTATAGTTTATTATTATGTCAAGTTTATTTTACGTATAATATTTATAGTTTATTTCATGTTTATTTTACTTATTTTATTTTATTTTTTTTGTATTTCAGTTGCAAACGGATCGTAAGATGAATGTCGTCTCGCACGGGAGGAAACTTAAGTTTTCTGTCTTGTCACTTCCGTTGCTGGTAGAAGATAACCCTTGGTTTTGGGGCCTGGTGGATGCATCTGGTCTAAGGCCCCTCCTTCTGACTGGGTATGACAACATCTCCCATGGGTTAGTGTGTGATATGGCTGAGAGATGGCATCAGGAGACCAGCAGCTTCCATCTGCTTGTTGGGGAGATGACTATCACACTGGACGATGTTGCTTGTCTTCTAGGCATCCCCGTCGCTAGACGGCTCACCCAGGAGGATGATTTAGATCCTGACCATGGTGTAGAGCTGATGGTAACTCACCTATTGTTTCCGGTAGAGGACGCGGTGGAGTAGGTGAGTAATAATTCAAGTGTCGCTGTCACTTACACGACCCTAAAAGAGCGTTATGAGCACCTACTGAATAGGTGTAACCATTTGCTGGGGGAGGATTTATCAGAGAAGGAGGAGGAGGAGGAGGAGGAGGAGGAGGAGGAGGAGTTGAGTCGTATTAGACCCACCTATGTCAAGGCGTTTTTGTTGCTCTTGCTTGGCTAGACCCTTTTTGCTGGCAAGAACAACAAAACCATTAATTTGTTGTGGATGCTTGCGATTCGGGATTTGGCTGAAATAGGCACGTGGTCATGGGGCGCGATGGGACTTGCTTTCTTGTATGAGCAGCTGAATCTTACCTCTAGCCCACATGTTGGCTCCATTGGTGGTTACATGAGCTTGCTTGTGGTAATATTTTTTTTCTTCTTTTTTTAAGTTAAACATAAATGTATAGTTTCTTGTATGACACTTGTGTTCTGATATAGATATGTCTCTTTGTGTTTGCAGGGATGAGTTATAGCTCACTTCAGACATGTGGTTCCGAGGTCGAGATATCAAGATTACGAACGGGAGAACCCGTATGTGGGTAAATGGAAACCTCAGAGGGGGTTTAAACATGCTGATCACTTCAGAGGCTTGTTGGATTTGATGGAGCATTGTCATGTCACCTGGAGGCCGTACGAGCACGGACGAGACGTGACGCCTTTTCAGGACGTGTGCTGGTACTCCGGATGGATCATGGCTGGGAAACAAAAGACGGTGCGTCACTTGCCCGAGCGGGTTGTGAGGCAGTACAAATATGTTCATAAAGTTCTCCGACCTCCTACTACGATTATGCCTCTTGCCCCAGCAGATGTGGTTGTTGCCTTTTTGGAGTTTGCTCTCCATGTCGTTCCCCAGCAGCAGAGGGGTCACCAGGTCCCTGACGACGAACTTTGGAAGCATTCATATAGGTACATTAGGTGGTTCTACCGTGTATCCCATCCTCTTATCGTCAACCCTGCTCCAGAGCCTGACATTGTCATACCGAGACCCGTCTACTAGGATATTCTTGTTGACCAGGACTGGGCCAGACATTCTCCCGATCCATTGCAGGTCATTACCAGCATGCGAGACAGAGTGGAGCATGCGATGCAGATTCCAGAGGTGCTTTCAAATCCACTATTCTTCGGCATTTTGGAGGGCCTCCGTACCGATTATTGCGTGTTTGACCATCTGCAGGTTCCACAGAGGAGGTCTAGGAGTCATAGTCCACATGAGCAACAGTAGTGTCTTATTTTATGACTCGTTTTTATGACTTTTTGGATATTTGTAGTATTTTCCTGACATTTTGGTTGTATTATATTTACATTTGCGCGGTTGCACTTATTTATGAATGAATGAATGCATGTGTTCTAAATTATGAGTTTTGGTTGAATGAATGAATGGTTGTTCCTATGTATGAACGAAGCTAAACAGGGAACAAGGCAGTGACCACTGCATGTCTGTTCTGGTGCGTATAGAACCAGCGTGAGTTAACTTACGCTGGTGTTAACACGAGCGTGACTTAAGTCATGTGGCAGTTTGCACTAACGTAACTTAAGTCACATAAGGGTAAAAAGAGAATTTCACTTGGGAATGAGCAAAAAAGTTTGGGTAAAGAGCAGAATTCATATAAAAATTGGAGTGGGCCAAACTAGTCCAACCGGCTTTAGTCCGGTCTTCTATCAATACTTTCATGTGATTTTTGAAATTATGTATTACTAATTACTTTAAAATTATTAATAAAATATATATTAGATATGTAAGCTTAATAAAAAAAAAGTGAGATATATGTATGTAGAACCAAACATTCAAAAGACTTAGGCCAATAATTTATCTACTTTATAATATATTTTGAATTGATAGGCTTATAACTATTTTGTTATGTAGGAGTGCACTTTACTATTTTTAGGATTGCACTTATTAAGTTAAAATTTATGATAAATACTCTACACATTTGAACGGATGTTTATGTGATAATATTTTGTATGAATGTTTTTTTTTAATTTTTTATAAAATTATGATATTTATTCATTCAAATTGATAGAATACATTATATACAATAGCATGATCAATATATCTAAAAACATAAAAGGTGAGTATTTGAACAAACACACCCAAGTTAATAACATACAACGAAAAAAATGCCTATAAATAATATGATAAAATCTATGCTAAACTGCACTTTTTGCCCCTAAGTTTCAAAATGTTACGATTTTGGCCCCCTATTAAAAAAATGACAAAAGTGACCCCCTATGTTTAGGGAAATATGTTCTTTTGACCCCCTAACATAAGAGAAATATGTCTTTTGACCCTTTATCTTTACAAAAAGTTGCGATTATGGCCCCTTTGTTGGGACACCTGGCGTCTTCTAAGCAATTTTTGGACAAAAGGGGCCAAAATTGTCATTTTTTTAATAGGGGGCCAAAATCGTAACATTTTGAAACTTAGGTGATAAAAAACGCAATTTAGCCTAAAATCTAAATCACCATAATACTCATACTTCCGATCTGCAACATTGACACCTAAATCATTGATAGAATTTGTGATTGACTGAAGTTGATCTTTCAATAGGTACCAAACGAACACCGCAATAAGAAGTGAAATCAAACAACGCGGCACTAGATGATGAAAAACACAACGACGCACTCAGATGACGAAACCACAAAAAAACTTGATATATGTGTAAATCACCTATTTAGATTGAAAAAAAAGGGAAAAAGAAGCAGAGAGGTGATTTTAGGTTAAAAAAATGACCTAAATCACCCATCCTCAATGAGTGAAAGAGAAAGATAACTTGGAGAGAATGTGAAGTTTCTCTCACTAGAGTTGACTAATATTTTTGTATAAATGTTGATTTAATGGATGTTTATGTGGTAGATATTTTGTTTGACGACGTTTTATGATGTAGATATTTTATGAATTATGTCATCTATATCTTTTGATGTGTGTGAAAAAAGAGAACAACTTTGTTTTACATTACATCTATTCTTTAGTTATGAAACTCAATGTCTATCAAAAATATAATCTTATCTCTTTTTAATATTTTGACACGTCATCAAAATTATATTCTTTTATGTCTTTTGCTTCAACCTCCCCCTATTTTTTCTCTCTTAAAAACAAATTAAAACAAACACACTCGATAAAACACACTAACTTAATCTTATTTTAAAAGAATAATCAAACTTAATTTTAATCCTAACCAGAACAAATTATCCAATAATTCAACTTCTAAATATTTAAAGAGTTCAAAACAATCTATTCTCTAATTATATATTCTCTAATTATGAAACTTAATGTCTACCAAAAATACAATCTTACCCCTTTTTTATATTTTGACATGTCATCAAAATTATATCATTTTATGTCTTTTGCTTCAACCTCCTCTATTTTTTCTCTCTTAAAAACAAATAAAAACAAACTCACTCAATAAAACACACAAACTTAATCTTTTTCCAAATGAATAAACAAACTTAATCTTAATCCCAATTAGAACAAATTTTCCTATAATTCAACTTCTAGGGTGTGTTTGTTTCAAGTTATACTTGTCGATTCCTGAGAATAAAATCATAAAAACATATATGCCTATGTTTGTTACAAGTTTACTAATTTCATTCCCGGGTATAAAATGTCCCTGAGAATAGAAAAGTTTTCCCAAAAAAAGGGTGAGAATAAAGTTCCCATGAAGATGAGAATAAAATTATGTGTAATTACCAATTATAATCCCTATTTTTAAGGTTCCTTGGAAAATTATAAAGTTACCAAACATATTTTTTTTTCTAAATACCTTGGAATAAAATTTCCATCTTTATATTCCAATGAATGCTATTTCTAGGAATAAATTTAGTAAACTTGAAACAAACACACCCCTAATTATCTAAAGAGTTTAAAACAATCTATTGGCTATAATATCTATTCTCTATAATTATGAAAATAAATATTTACCAAAAATACAATCTTATCCCTTCTTAATATTTTGACACGTCATCAAAATTATATCCTTTTATATCTTTTGCTTCAATCTCCCCCTATTTTTTAAAACAAACCAACTCGATATTACACACTAACTTAATCTTTTTTTAAAAGAATAAACAAACTTAATTTTAATCCCAATCAGAACAAATTTTCCTATAATTCAACTTCTAATTATCTAAAGAGTTTAAAACAATCTATTGTCTATAATATCTATAATAACTACGGAAGTTAATGACCAACAAAAATACAATTTTGCCCAATCTAAATCTTCTGACACCTCAACATATGTATACTCTTTTGTGTGTTTAGTAATAAAAATCCTATTTAGATGAGAAAGAAAATAACTTTTAAAAAATTGATGTGATTTTGTAACATAAAATTTCTTTTATATTGTTGTATCTAAACAATTTAAATTATTTTTTATAAATATGATTTTATTATGATAAACAAACACAAAAGATATTTTTTTTTAAAGAATAAAATATATTCTATTTTTTTTGGTTGTAAAATCTATAAAGAAAATCTAAGTATTATCGAATGTCAAAATTATTTTTATTTTTATTTTTAAAAAATAGAAACATGATAAACAATAAATCTAAAAACAATTACAAATTATAAAATAACATAATTTTGAGAAAATTACAAAATATATTAGTCATTCTGTCAACACAATGGTTTCCTTTCCTATATATATATGAGTGATTATGTTCATTTGTCTAAATAGAATGTTGCAATTATCTCGTCTATTCTTTAAGGAACATACCATCAAAGAAGATTTCTTAAGAGCCTGAACAACTAGAGATGAGTTAGTTTGCAACCAAACTTAAGACTTTGGTGATTTTTTCAAACTGAAGAGATCACTCACTGTTCCTTTGTCAATATGGTTTAATTTTTAAACTCTAATTTAATAAAATAGATATATCAAATATTATTTCCTTTTCACTAGTCAACCACAACGTCCATCCATCTCTATATTCTCTTTTAGTTTCTTCTTTAATTGTCGATGTTTGATTTTGTTGGTAAAAACAATAGTTATTGTTTCTCCATTGCAAGAAAACAACCTTATTTAACTTATTGCCAAAAGAGAAAACAAAAACATGATATATCAAACCAATATGCCTGAAATTAAATTGTGTATTTGGAAGATTATTGAAATGAAATTGGATAAAATTAGACGATATGCTTGTGTTGTTTAAGAAAATCTCAAGGAATGTCAATGTAATTTGCCCTTTTATCATTAACATCATCTTTGTCGTTAATCTTTTTTCCATTTTCTCAATGCATATAACATTGCAATTCATTTTGACATATGACCCCTACTTTGACGTCCAACCCGTGCATAGCACGGGTTTGTTGCTAGTTTTTTTCTTCTTCTGAAAATGGTAATATTGAAATATGGACCGAGTTGGTCCATCGAGGCACATGACTCATTAATATTTGGGTTAGGCTTGGTTTTTGTAGCCTATGCAGTAATCGGGTTAACCATATTCAACTCATTTATACGTGTTGGCTCACAAAGTCGGGTCAACCCATTTGACATCTCTATAAATATGTAAGTTTAGGTTCACTATGTCAACACGAGTGTCGCCGCTTGCATTCTTCATCTCTCTGTCTCACTTATTCTTATACATATGTAAGGTGGATACTTCCTTCATGATTTCAATCTAATGACGTTCATCTTGTTCTTACATTGATTGTTTCTAATTTATTTTTTATTGGCTTATTTTATACCATCTAATCTTTTGTTGTTTGTTCTCTACTAGATCTATAGCGAGGCGACAAACCCTAATTCATGGATTGTGATTTTAGGATTGATCAAATGGAAATCATTAATATTGGTATTTTTCTTACGCCTTAACCACTATGATTTTCTATATTGCTTATTTTTGTAATTTTCAGAATAAATTTTGAATTGATTGATTTTATTTTGAGGAGTGTTATCCTTCTCTTTAAATTCACTTCAACAAATCTTGATGACATGGTGACTGGTTGCAAATTTTTATATATATTTGATATTTTATTATATTTTTCATCTATTATATATAGAAGAACATTAAAGGAATCATTATGGTGATGTGCAGTTTCATCATCTTTTGACCAGTCTTGACATGTTTTGAAGATGCATGTTCATATTGATAATCTTTAGAATTGGATATTGATATAAACTTTGAAGATTATCTACATGAATTATCAACATTGTTTATGTGTTTTTTTTGTTAAAATTGTTAGTGATAAATATGATGCATTCTAAGTGTAAGAACTTTTGTAAACTCGTATAGACTCTCTTTTTAATATTATCTCTTATTAGATTAAATTTATATAGATCTCACAATTTAGATCTATTCCCAAAACTATACAATTTGCATGATTTTAATTTAATAAGATATGCAATGATTAAAAATGTATGTTATACAATGTGCTCATAATATTTCTTATAACGTAAATTAACAAATTTTCCTTTCATTTTTTTATTTTAACTTTATTTGTAAGTTCTTTTATAGGATTAAAATATGAAGATGAAGTTATAAAAATGCAATCAAAACCCAAAAAATGGCGAACAATCATGATTAAAATCAAGGCAAGAACTATGCAGGGTGATGTTTGGTTCAATAAATTGAAGGATTAGATAAATGAAAAGAGCTCACATAGAAACAGGGATATAAGACACATCAATACCATTTAGACAATGTCAACAACTATGGTTAACATTTTACTCTCATATCATATGCATTTCAAATATTTAATAGTTGTCATATAAGTTAGACCAACTTATCAAATTAAACTTTTATAAAGATATGTTTTTAATATTTGCATCTAATTCAAAATATATATTACATTAGACAATGATCTCATTTAGGGATATATTAGGGATATTATATTGAAGCACTCACATGCGTTACGGTTCAAAAATATATTAGGGATATATAAAGAGTGAAATGTAGAGTGAGCAAAGAAGAAAACAAATACTTTCTTTGTCCAACGTCTATCAAGTCTTATACTTACAGGTCTAACATGTAAGAAAATAATACATGTTAGATCTATAAATAAAAGATTTGTTAGGTGTTGAACGAAGAAAGTGTTTGGTTTCTACTTTGTTCACTATGTCTTTCACTCTTTGTATATCTATAATATATTCTTGAACTGCAAAAGTGTTTCAATTTATAAAATGAATGAGATTGCAGTTTTATATAATCTCTATTTTGAATTAGATGCAAATATTTTAAAAAAAAGTTAAATTAGTCTCCTCAAATTAAAAATTATCAAGTTATAAATAAGGGATGCAAATCCTCTCCATTTCCATAGAAACTTGAGATCTCAAGTTTGTTGCATATGACCTTGACATGTGTCATATTAAAAAAGTAATGGCTGAGATTTATTTTAAACCAAAATTATTTAAAAATAAATAAAAAGAACTCTGAAAATTAGAAAGAGAATAGGAAGAAGCCGTTTCACTTCCTTCCTTCCTTCGTTATTTTACTTCCTTGTCCTCTCCATGTCTGAACGAATACTTTTGTGTTCCCAACCTCCTTCTTCTCAATACAGAGCACCACCACACAACAAAACCCTATTTAAATTCATCATTGTTTATGGACTTGGTTCATTAACTCTCTCCACCAAGATATTCTCACATATAT
>Ga0315914_1008933_pt1 | contig 13093 bp, 17 predicted proteins | sample MpolenodulesMG_FD_203920 | JGI IMG/M metagenome (GOLD analysis project Ga0315914, IMG submission 203920) | Medicago polymorpha root nodule microbial communities from Los Angeles, California, United States - elongated nodules | ecosystem: Host-associated > Plants > Roots > Nodule | place: USA...
AAATTATATAGTAATTATTGCATTGAAAACTGTGTAATTAATCCATAAATAAGTCAACAAAGTTTCCTTTTATGGTAATAAATTCTTTATTTTGTATGCTTAACCAGTGCCCCGGGGGCACCGGTTAGCATGACCCTTTTTTTAATATTAGAAACATATATATAACCCATAAATAAATGCCTTGATATACAATTAAATCTGACTATGATTTAGAGAGTGAGAATCCAAATTAATATTGAGTTTATTACCTGCATATTGGTGGCAATTCATCTGGATTGAATGGATCAGGAGCTATAGCAAAACCAAATGTATCACTCCAATAAGCACCTTTTCCATTAAACAAGTGTACATTAGAGTAATACGAAACTTTTTTCTTTAAATCCCGTGTATAAAACTCTTTTCTTACATCAGCATCTTGTTCATGAAACCTACAGATTCCATCAATCATTTCATCCAAGACAATAATTGGAATTTCATGATTAATTACTTGAAAAAATCCCCACTCATGGCATGCACTTCGAATTTGGTCAATTACCTCTACATGCCGAGCTAGATTGATGTGTATGTCTTTAAGGTCTACGATAGGAATACTCAACTTGGAGTCACTAGCTGAGCTTTCAGAGATTTCCAACTTCCCAGTATAGAACATGCGTGGAATCTTTGACACCCCAGACTCCACCAAACCTTTGACACCAACTTTTGAATCATCAAAAGCTTTAACTTCAGCTTCTCTATCATAAGTGAAATCACTGGATTCCTCTAATTGGTTTGAGTTTTCTACCACCATATTGATAGGCAAACAACACCAGAATAAAAGTCTTTCCTGCTCTAACACAAAATGTGGAACTAATTATAGAGAATTAGAGAGGAGAAAACATTAAGAAGACCAATATAAGTGAATGACGTATAAAAAAGTACACAATTAGAGAAATAAATGTTTTGATTATTTGTCTGTTTTGCACCAATCAAGGTGACCAAGTAGGCATTTTTTAAATCATCAAACACACTGTAGTGACTGTATCACAAGGAATCAACTAACAACATCAGCAACATTCACAACACTAGTGTAAAAAATAATCCTAGCAACACCTATTTTAAACGTACTAACACTCATTATTTTATTAGATGAAATACACATGACTCTCACTATTTTATATGGGGCCCATTTTTAAAGTAATTAAACCTACGTGTATTTCATCGTAATAAAAAAAAAGTTAGAAAGAGTTTGTTAAAATAAATGTTGATAACATTACTCCAATGGTCAATGTAAATTTGAATCGGCTTGCTTATTTAAAAAAAATAACAATGAACCATAATATAAATATAAAACAAGGCAAGAGCATCATTAGATCGGCAAGATTCCTTCAATTTTCACTGTGAATCCGACAACTTTGAATGTGGAATATAATATGGTAAATTCCTACGTAAGTTTGATGGATACCGATGCCTTTAAAAAAAAATTGTTTGATATTTAAATTTATCTTGAAATAAATTAATATGACATATTATTGATTGATGGGATGAGGAGTATATATTTATCAAACTACATTGTTACTACTGTGTTCACCAATATAATAATATAATTTAGAAAACAATTAGGCACTTCCTGCCAAATAATGTAATCTATAAATATTCTTTAATATTGATAAATGATATTTGTACAATCATTTTGTAATAATTTTTAAGACATCTTTCATACTCTTATTATATTTTTGCTATCTCTACATTGTTTTGGTTTTTGCGTCAATACTTATATTTTTTTGTGTATCTTTGATTGTTCCATAAGTTGTCTTAATCTTTTTCCTTCAAATAACAACATATCTCTTAACATTTTCCAAAAAAAACAATGATCAATAGACACTATTTGTCCTTGGTGGAAATGCGCATGCATACGTTTTTTGTATGTTCAAAAGATGCAAGTTGTTGGGAGAGAATTAGCATTGATAATACTGTATCTAAGCTACTCCACTGGATAAATAACTTTTACTATAATGTTGTTTGACTTACTTAGCAAGTTATCGGTGCAACATCAAACATTAACCTTATCACCCTATGGAGCCTATGGAAGAGCCGCAACACTGAACTTTGTGAGTCCACTGGAACCTCGCCCACCTTCATTGTTACTTGTGCCAAAGATGCCTTCCATGATAAAGTGTAATGTCGACGGAGCTACCTTCCACAACAACTCAATCATGGGATACAATATGTGCTTTAGAGACTCATTGGGTTTGATTCGTTAAATCAGACGTGTTGCATTTCTCCACCACGATACTAAAAGCATAATCCATTGGCTTACTAGAATCTATCAAAATGGCAACATCAAATGGATTGCACAAAATTTGCTTTGAAACGGACCGTAAGTCTTTAGTTGATGCACTTGCTACTTCTAATGTTCTTCTCAATGAGTTTAAGGACGTCATATCACAATGTAGGAATCTCTTGTTAGATAATTTTGACTTTGAGTGTCGTATGTTCGAAGGAAAGCGAATAAGGTTTCCCATAGTATTGCTAGAGCTTTCTTATTTAATCTTATCCCCCATATTTTCTATGATGTATCATCTACTTTATACCCTTTAATTATGAATGAAATGCATTAATTTTGCCTTTGCTAAAAAGAAAAAAAATATACACTATTTATTTTCCTATATTCATTAGACGCTACATTTTCTATGAAACAGTTCCATCGAAGATTATCAACTTTGAAAAGTCTATGACTTCGACGGTGGTGATTCTCCCGGTTGATCTCATTGCCACTTTTGAACAGTTTTTTATTTTTTCCTCAATTTAGAGACTGGGACATTTTTAGTCAGTACCGTTGTGTCGTGATTTTGATGAAGTGCCACCTTTTCCACCTCTTGGATTCAAATCCATAAAATAAGTTATCAAACTCTTCAAATAGATTATAACTACTCTAGTGACGAAGAATCTAGTGATGACGAGAAAAAAATATCATTTTCAATTGGTTTCGCTGCTTCTTTCTGAGGATGATGAATTGATGATACATTGGCACTTTAAGAGCAATCAAGAATCAGCAACAATTCTCTATAATTAGAGAGAAAATAGAGAATAGTGAACAAACATTACTATACGCAGTACTATTACCGATAATAGAACTAGCAATTCTATACTCAGGTGCTCGACCAAGGTTTACATTGAAAGCCTAGATTCAAATTTTAGAAAGTAAGTTCCTCTTTTGTGGTTACTTGTTTGAATTTATGTCCATTTGTATATGTTGTTTTCATTTTAATAGATAGAGTGATTATTTATTTTTAGACTAATGCTTAGTAGCATGACAATCAATTGCCGTGAAATGCACACAACTTTTATTCCACAAGTCACTTTTTTCAGTTTTACAAATTTATTTTGATTAAAACATGATTTCAACAAAAGTTAAGCCATGTCGTGCGGGAGTTGTGCTACTAATTTGTCGTGCACAATAGCAGTACTCTTATTTTAAATGGATGAACTTTATTCATCAATGGTTCACAGAAAAAGGTTATGAAAAAATAGCCGTTTTGCATATGCTCCTATTGCACGTTGCATATTCGAGACAGAATACACCGAGAACTGATTATTTGATATATGTACTAGTGACCATGAGTTGTATAATTCACAATCTTACAACTAACTCAATCTAAGAACACTCATTGACAACTTTTATCAAATTTAAGTGACTGGTTCCCCTGAAAACAAATAATATGTTAATTTTCACATATTTACTTTTGTCCTAGTGGTATTATATGATTCGATGCAGAATATAAATTTAGATGCTATGTGCAGAATGATACAAGCTTTGGCGGATAAGCTTGTGCCATATCTACTTCAGCAGATGCTACAAGTTATGATGAATGGGTTCAAAAGCAATTGTGTTATATCTAAATCAGTTTTCTTGTGACAACAGAAAGAGGGAGAATCTTTTGATGTTTAAGAAAAAGAGAGAGAAATAGTGAGTATTTGGTTTCTATGAAGGATGTGTTAAGACAGTCCAAGTAACATTACTCTTCTGCAAGTAACTTTTATTCGATGGCACAAACGCATCCCATGTAGATTTAAATGTAATGTTGATGCTTCATTATCTTCCGCCAATAATAAGGTTAGCATTGGCGTGTGTATTTGAGATGCCGACTGAAGTTTTGTTTCAACAAGCTCACAAAGAACAATCCTAATTTCTACCCATTTTTTCCCAATCTCACTAATGAACAAGACACTCATGAATTTTCACTCTCCCAAGGTGTTTACAATTGTTTCCCAACTCTAGAATCTAACCCCCACAGGAGAACCAACCCTTAGTCTTTGATTTCACTAAGGATCTTCTCTTTTGGTTTCACAAGACTCACCCAAGTTGCTCACAAAAGACTCTCCACTCATGTGTTTCCCAACCCCATGAATCTTCCCCAAAAGGCACCAACCCTTTTCCCAAGAGCCCCCTCTTTTGGTTCTCCAAGATTCACATCTTGAAGCTTTGAACTCACCCAAAGACCTTCAACCTTTAGTATCTAAAACTCTAAAAGTTCTCTCCTTTGGTTTCCATGAGATTCACCAAGCTCTCTCAACAAATGGGTCAAAGAATGCTTAAATAGTGTGACAGATTTGTCAAAATCGTGCCACGCTTGAGAAAAATCGCGCCACGATTTATGCGTACAACCCAAGGTACGACAACCTTATCTAAAAATCGCGTCACGCCTGCACAAATCGCGCCACGATTTTGCCTTCTGCAGAAACCATACATTCTGCCGGCAAAATCGCGGCACACCACTGAAAATCGCGCCACGATTTTTAGCTTACACAACATCACAATTTTGAATCATTTCTCAACAATATAGTCACTGCTCTTATTTTAGTCTTATCCCTTCTTTGTTTTTTGTTTGCATTTTGTTATTTTAACATCGAAAGTGTGGATTGATCGTGCTCTAGTAATTAATTTCGTTAGTCGTAAATTGTTATATACACTTTACAGGGGTTAGTTTAATGATTGGAAACAATTTTTTTTTTAGGAAATGGTTGGAAACTATAAAACTTTAGTTGTGATTAATTTAAAGATGAAGTGAGGTGCTAGACGTTAGTGCTTAGTCTAGTAGCTATATATATATATATCATGTTAATGAATTCTATTAGATATATAGTAAATATTTCTACGTAAAGTTCATAATTAATTATTTTTTGAGTTTAATGATACTGAAATGCCAATTCAACATGGTATATCAGTTATACATGATAGACAATTGACAAGTGTACCAAAAACTATCGAAGTAGTAAAAATTATCGTTCCTACAAGGACTGTTTTTAATCTCAACAATTCTAGTACGTTATTAATTTGGATGTAAAAAAGGTTCCTTTGTTTTGCCACCAGGCAGTTGATTGGTTTGATTGCATGAAAATAACGATAGAAAATAAAGATTGGTTTTAAGAATAAGAGAGAGATGAGATCAGGTCTTTCGAATCATCTATGTTCCCCTAATCGGTATATTGCACCTATTCTTATGAATGAGTCTCTAGTTCCACGACAGTTAACAAAATAGCCCTAATAAATCCCTTGAGTTAGGACCCTCTTCTTAATTTACAGCCCCTAATTTCCTTAGGTGGTCTAATAATCTTTGAAGGTTTAAGCACGTTAACCTAATATCACTAACAAACGATTATCCATTTCTAGACTAACCATGTTTATTAGAACAATTCAATTAGGTCTAAGTCGAAAGCTATGGTCAGTAGTCATTCGTTCTCACTAAATCATATTTATATTTGATCAGGATATAAAAAGCATTAAGAACAATTGAATTGAATAAAAACTAGATTGTAATTCACAATAAATAGAGTTTCACAGCAACATGGATCAATTAGGGTTACAAAGAATCATCTCAGACCTAATCTCTAATAAATTTAGCTACTCATAATTGAGTTTACATATAGCATAATCAATATAGGAATCAATACATACATGAACAGGTAAAAGGATGAAGAAATCGCCCTCCTAGCCGTCATGTAGTCTCAAAATCGCACTTTTCTCTTCTCAAGTCGTCACCCTTGTTTTTGGAATAGACTTCAGCTTAAATAGGCACAGAAATTCGCCCAAAATCGTGTCACGTTTTTAAGTAAATCGTGACACGTTTTCCTTTGAATAACAAACAGCTGAATTAGGGTTTCACCAAATCATGTCACGTTTTTGCCATCGTGACACGTTTTCCACAATGTCGAGAGCATGTTTTGGTCTTTTCAAATCGTGTCACGTTTTCTGCCAATCGTGACACGTTTTGCTTCTTTGTATTTTCTTCAGTTTTTCTGCTTTTCTTGCTGCTTAAGTTGCCTTGTGAACTCCAAAATGTGATCAAAATACATATAAAATTACGTAATGACGAGATGTCATCACAACCCCAAACTTGAACCATTCCTTGTCCTCAAGGAATTTACTTGCAAAATTGACAATCAACAGTAAAATAACAATTACCTGATCAAGCGATAGTATCCAAAAGTTCAACACCTTACTAACTAAAGATGAGCTAGTTTGACTTGTACGCATCCACCAATTCACAACTCCACGCAAAAAATATGAAAGGGTTCACACACAGTCGACATGCAATTTACATATTACCTTACGCTCGAAAAGTTTCTAAACGTCAATCAAAATCAATGTCAATGCACACCTTGAGGTCTTAAAGGGTTATAACGGGGCTTAGGTGAAGGTGGGATAATATTTGGATAAGTAGGCTACACAACATTATGAGTTAGGCACTCCTATGGAAGTTAAAGCACAAATTCAATCCATCATTCACCTCTGGAACAACAAAACTTGTAAAGGTACTAGAGAATACTTGTAACTGTTGGGACAATCAAGTCTAAAGTTACTCGGATTTTCAATGATTTGTCCCTTTTTCATTCTTTTCCTTTCTTTTTTTGATACACAATTTTTGTGTGTATTATTTTTCATGATAAAGTTCTTCATTTGTTCTATAGTAACCCCACCCCAAACTTAGTTGGTTGCAAATTCCAATAGCAACTCCAAACTTATTATTTAGTAACACTCTACAACGCCTAGCTCAGATATAACATTTAGGTTAAATTCTAAAAGTCTCTAGGCTTCATTTGTAGTTTGTCACCCAATAAAAAGGATCTAAACCTACCGGCTCAAATTGGCTTAAAAAGAATAAAATATAACAATTAAAATCAGGGTAGGCTTCAAAAAGGCTCACAGGACCAAACACTTTTGCCTCAGTGTGCTAATGACAAAGATCAATCGACAGTAGAGAAACAATGCAAGTTCTAGAAATGTAAAAGCATGGAACACTCTATATAAGTAAATTGGAAAAATAAAATTTGGCCATGAACCTTACAGTGTTAGATTTTTGGGAGTTGTGACTACCTTCTTGCACTGTCGTACACTTCGCCTTTAAACATCAAGTCACTCCTCCTTATGAACTTATGGAATACCACTTGAACAAATATTTGTTACTAAACTGAAAAAAGTCAAGTAAACAAGCAAATTCATCAATAATAAACAAGTTCAAGAACAATTACATAAACGGGGGGTACAACCGAGTTAAACTTCAGGAAAGCAATTAAAATTGTTCAAACATAAAAATAAAAGTACATAATAGAAATGCCGAAACAAAAGAAGAAACATAAAATGAGTTGGACCATCAGTAGTCCACTCAATCCTCCATTTGGTCCTCAGGAATCCATGTGTTAGGGTTCTCCTCTGCATAAGAATCCTCCCCAAAATGATACCTAGACCTAGCACCACCAGCAGCAAAGTCAGCTCTGATCTCCTGCTCTCTATCCTGAGCTCGACCTCTGGTCACATCAAAGTTCTGGTCCATAGCCTCCTCAGACCCATCGAATCTCTCAAAAGACCCAGTGATAGGCCTTCTGTTGAGGTAGACTGCCTCAGTGAACTCCTGATCGAACCTAGGACGGTTCCAATACTTCTGATCAGACACCTCATTCATCCAGTTTGCTTGGTTCAACATGTAATCCAGCAGCATAGGATGAATAGGTGCATACGCAACCTGTTGATTGCTCCCCTCTCCATGTACTGACTGAGACTTAGGTGGGGGTGGTTGTGGTTGTCCTGCTGCTGCCCCGCAACCTGAATCTGATGCAGGCGCTCATGATAATCCCTCACAAATGTATCCATGTAAGTGTCTGTCAAAGGTTTCATCATCGAAGCACTCAAGTCATTAGAGAATAAGTCGCACTCGGCATCCTCACAAAGCCAACAGATAAGGCTCAAGTGAGGCACTGCTTTCTTTGTACCTGAAGCAAACATATAAATATTGTTGGCAATCAACTCACCAACATTGATGGGTGCCCCATCAAGAATTACAACAATAGTATGGAATCTCTGAAGTGCATGTCGTGCCTTCCAAAGTTTGCACCACAAAAGACGCCCAAGCCTTAGGGTAAGGCTTGAAGTCGGACCTCAACAACATATGCGATCCTCCTTGCCACTTCACACCCTCCACACACTGTTGTAGCTTAAGTTCCTCCCAAGCCTCATCATTCCAATTCTTGCACTCCGCTAGCCGCCTCTGAACGTCACAATGTTCAGGCGGCACAATCTCCAGCAAAGCATTAATCCTCTCAGGACTATAATCAATCTCATTTCCCCGCACATAAGACACATACTTCTTCCCCATAAACCTCGCATTTGCATAGAACTCAAGCGCCAAAGTTTTTTTTGCTTGCTCAATGATCATGTTGTTCAGGGACTCCCAACCTCTATGAATGAATACCTGATTGAACTCGGGGTTGGCTATGAGTTTGGGAAAGTTGAAGCCCCACTCTTGGATCACTCGGTAGTGCTTGATGTCTTTGAAACAGTCTTTGGCCGCTTCGTTGTAGAAACGTTGGTGCGGCGTTAGGGTTTGGTTTAACGGGTGGTTTACATTTAGGGACGGTTTTGGCTTTTTTAGTGGTTTGGCGTTTGTTTCTTGTTTCAACCATGGTTAGGGTTTGAGGAAAGGTTGATGAAGGTGTGGGTTTGTGGTGGAGATGGTAATGATGATGATTTAAGGTTGAATGTTGGTGATGATGAAGGTTTATGGAGTTCGTTTGGTGATTTGAAGATGAAAAGATGAAGATATTTGGTGAAAAAGGGTTAGACTTTCGAAGGTTAGGGTTCTGGGAAAAATTTGGCAGAGTTTGGCTACTTTTGGAAGTGAATGAAGTGAAAATCGTGGTGGGTTTATTTATAGGCTGGGAAAATTGTGTCACGTTTGGCCAAAAACGTGTCACAATTAGGTTTTGTAACGGTCAGATTTTGAAAAACCACCAAAAATCGTGTCAAGTTTGGGTAAAAACGTGTCACGATTTCCATCTTCTTTTAAAAAATTTCTTGCCCAGAAATCGTGTCACAATTTGGCCAACGTGAGACGATTTGGCAATGTCGAAAGGACACCAAATTTAACTTCAAATTTTTTTTGGGAGCTTCAGAGGAGAGGCAAAATCGTGTCACGTTTTTGTCATGATACCTTTTAGTCATGGCCTTATACATGAGCGCATTTTCATACGCTCTAAGCCTCATCTCCTCAAGTTCATTAAGTTTCAATAGTCTTTTCTTACCAGCGGCTACTTGATCAAAATTTAAGGCCTTAATGGCCCAGTATGCTTTATGTTCTAGCTCAACTTGAAGATGACATGTCTTCCCATAGACTAACTGATAGGGTGAGAGCCCTATATGAGTCTTGAAGGCTGCCCTATATGCCCACAGTGCGTCATCTAATTTATTAGACCAATCCTTCCTATTTGACGCAACTGTCTTTTCTAGAATCTGTTTCAGCTGGCAGTTTGAAACCTCTACTTGACCACTTGTTTGTGTGTGATAGAGAGTTGCAACTTTATGCCTGATGTTATACTTTGTAAGCACATTTTCAAGAAAATTATTGCAAAAGTGCTTCTCCCCATCACTGATCAAGACTCTAGGGGTTCCAAACCTAGTGAAGATATTCTTTTGTAAGAAGTTGACAACAGTCTTGGCATCATTAGCAACACAAGGTATCGCTTCAACCCATTTAGTGACATAGTCAACACACACAAGTATATGGAGAAAAGAGTAAGAGGAAGGGAATGGTCCCATAAAGTCAGTGCCCCAACAATCAAATGGTTCAACTTCAATGATTCTTGTTAGGGGCATCTCATTCCTCTTTGAAATGTTACCTGTCCTTTGGCATTTCACACACCGCTTTACAAAGTCTTGGCAATCCTTGAAAAGGGTTGGCCACCAGAAGCCACTTTGCAAGACTTTTGCAGCGGTTTTTTCTCCACTATGGTGGTCCCCATAAGCTGAGCTATGGCAGTGTCACATGATACTATTAGCCTCCTCACCTGCAACACAACGTCTAATCAAATCGTCAGTGCTTACCTTAAACAGATAAGGATCATCCCACAGATAGTGGTTTGCATCCTTGAAGAACTTTTTCCTCTGATGATACTCCAAGTCATCAGGAACTATGTTACCAGCCTTAAAATTTGCCATGTCGGCAAACCAAGGTCTTTCTCCAATAGCAAACAATTTTTCATCCAGAAATTCGACCATGATGGCCTTCTCTTTCTTTGTCACCTCACTATTATCCAACCTTGAGAGGTGATCTGCCACCACGTTCTCTACTCCCTTCTTGTCACGAATCTCAAGATCAAACTCTTGCAACAAGAGGATCCACCTCAACAGCCGAGGCTTTGAATCCCCTTTTGTGACTAAGTCTTTGTCTATTGTTGTTGTGTATTGTTATGTTAATCGAGATTATTTATGAATCTGAAAGAATGTTACATGTGGTTTTTTATATTGTTTATCAAGATCGTAAAAAACCGTGATTAGTTTGGATGTGCTCAAGCCAATTTTTTATTCACCCTCACGGTTCGGTTTGACTTTTGATCTTGTTTAGCAACCCGAACCATAGACTTAATTAGGGGTATTAAATTAGTAACTTGGGTCAAATACTCAGCCTAACCCAAACACTCAACCCGTTTTTTCTTTTTCTTTTTCCAATTAACTTTATAGGTACAACGTAATCGTTTTCAATTCATTTAAAAAAACTAAATCATATCTTGATTGTCTCTCCAATTCTACCACCTCTCTCCCAAAATTGCTCTCCACCAAACATCTCTCACACCGGTAATGTCATGACACAATTTCAGGTCATGACTGACGCACAGGCTAACGCCAACTCATCACAAATTAGCCTGACAAGCATAACTTAAAGTAACTCATACACAATATCATAACCATAAACTACTCAAACTTCGAAAGTATAAAGGCAACATTCATCATAACATCATACCAATGTGATAGAATTTCTAAATATTACACAAATAAGATTTATATACCAAAAAAATATTAACAAATCTAAATTTTAAGTTCATTCAATAAATTCTCTTTGAAGACTTAAATGCTCTTTTTAAATATAAATAATCAACAAATCACTACCATTATATATATATTAAATCCATTAAATATTTAAAAAAAAATAATTGAGGTATCACAGGTGAGTTCTTCTTCTCCCGATTCAATCAATCTTCTTCTAGTTTTATTTTCAAATTCAAATTTTCACAAATTCTAGGATTTATATGATTGTGTGATTTCCCCCAAATTCTAGGGTAAGAAGCACCTTCAGAGTAACCACATGAATGGTACTTGCAGTGAGTACAATATTAAAAACTAGGGTTTAGTCTCTTTATGTGATGTGTTGAGAATGCTCTCAAAGGGGTTATTTATAGCCTTTCTTGGGCTTGTTTTTCTGTGACTTAGGCCCCAAGTAACTTGGTCCCTAAGTCACGTTTAATGCGTTCTAGGTGCTTCTAGAAGCTCTTAGAGGCGGCGCCCCTTGAGGGACTCGCCTAGGTCTCTTTCGGCCCTTCTAGAGAACGTTGTGCCCTTAATCATATATTGACGGTCCACAGCCCCAAACACGAGTCTTGGGGACTAGGCGATGTGGTTAATTATGAGATTCATGGTCTAGGACTTAATATATAACTTACTAAAAACACATATTATCGATATTATTTAAAACTACGAGTTTAATGGTAGTGAGTCGATAGTCCAAAATAACTTTGCACACACAATCAATTGAATCATTTAGAATTGTCACGTAAATTAAAAACATCAATTGATGCGATAATTCTAAATGTTTTAATTGGTTATGTGTGCAAAGTTATTTTATAATGTCCACTCATTACCATTAAACTCTAAAAGTAATTACAAATATTAGTTACCCAAATACAGAACTTTTGAAGTTTTGAGAGACATGTACATAGTAAACCAATTGAAGTCTTTCTTTACGATAACCTGGACAAATTGATTATAGAGCATGATATCTCTCTTAGTCATAGTTGAATCCACCCTCACCCACTCGCTAAGTTCACTAATCTATCTCCAAAAAAAATCTCATATATCTTCAATTTATCATGTACATTTTAAGTTTGAGCATAATGATGTGTTCTGCGTTTCCACCTTGTACCGGCGTGGTTTAGGTTCCAACCTTTCAAAAAATGGACAAATCACAATGACTAAATAATATGGACCAGAGATTTTGTATTCTTTTTTTTGAAATCAACTAAATAAAACAAATATTAATATTTTTTTAAGGAAAATAAAACAAATATTAATGATTCTAAAATAAAATAATTTTTTGTTTTTGGGATTTTATAATTAAAGCGATCGAGAGAACATGAATCAGTGAAAAGAGAAACAAAAATTTGTTTCAGCAACATGATTCCATAATCAATGATCGAATAATAAATATTTTATGTTACATATATTAAGAAGACTCACATATGATAAGAATCACTATTTACCCTTTAATTGCTCTTTTGATAATATCTTATCTCAGTGTATCAATGATAATTTTATTTTTCTTATCAATTATATTTAGGGAAAATTACACTGACCTCCCTTAAGGTCTCTTTAAATGACACAAACACCCCCTTTAATTTTAAAATAGATATAAACCTCCCTTAAGTTCTTATCAAATACATATAAACCTCCCTTCTCTCTTAACATTGTTTGTTTCTCTCCGTTAAAATAAAAAAAAGAGAAAGATTAAATTTCAAATATGTAGCATTTCCAGTGCTGTTTAATTACATTGATTCCTCCATTTAGTGATTC
>Ga0315914_1008934_pt1 | contig 13092 bp, 9 predicted proteins | sample MpolenodulesMG_FD_203920 | JGI IMG/M metagenome (GOLD analysis project Ga0315914, IMG submission 203920) | Medicago polymorpha root nodule microbial communities from Los Angeles, California, United States - elongated nodules | ecosystem: Host-associated > Plants > Roots > Nodule | place: USA...
AGAAATAAAGAGGCCGACAAAATTACATGAAAAAGTGAAGTTTCTAATGAAAAAATTATCATATGGATGAGTCAAATTATCTACAATTTTAAAGATGCAACTTTAATATCGTAACACGTCGTTAGCGACCAAAAAAAAATAATAAAAAAGAACTACTATCAATAAAGGTACCGCTAATAATAAAAAATAGCTGTTATGAGAGAGGAAACCGTTAGGGAGGTTGGGGCTTTAAAAAAAATGTTTTAGTCATGTATTTCTTTTTTGGAAGCAACAATATTTCAACAAAAATAGAAGTGGCATAGTGTTTATAGTTGTAAATTGTAAGCATATGGTACCCAGTTCGATTCCTTGCAAACTCTTTTTTTCATAAAAATTACTCAGAACCACTAAAAAGGCGGGATCAGGGCAAACTTTTCAGAACTGTTTAACATTTATATATATTAAGATTTTTTTTAGATAAATATAAACAATACTCACTCCCTCTTAAAATGTAGAAAGAAAAAAAAACTTAATTTCTTTATCTAAAAATGTAAGAAAAAAGATAAATTCTTATCCTATTTAATTTTTTTTTCTTAAAAACTATCTTTTACAGGATTTTTTTTATTCTCATAAAATTAAATGCAAATTATATTTAATTTTCTCAATTTTTCATTTTCTCCCTAACCAATAATCAGTAAAAATTGTTTTACATCTTCATAAAACTTATTCCAAAGAAAACACAAAAACCTACGCCCCAAATTCTTATGTTTTAGTTTTCTTAATAGGTGTGATTTAATTTTTTTGCTTATAATTTGGGACGGATGGATTATCATTTAAATGATGAGATATTTTATGATTTCTTCATGGGACTACATCAGCTATTTAATAGCGACTATTATTTCCATTAATAAAACAAGTCATTCCCAACATGAAATAGTTAGGGTTTAAATTTGAACCCGACCATAATGCTCGTTAATCTAACAATTTCATCATTTGATTTAAAAGTTGTAAATTGTGTCCGAGATCTTATAATCGGTGTTAACACTCTTTGGTAAAAAAAAAACGGATAACTTATAAAGTAGTTTATAATATATAAACTTATAGCTGATGACATATAAACTAGAGTATAATTGATATTGGATAACTATCTCATTGAATTTGTATTTGATAAAATTACTGGTTGAAATAGTTTATAACATTTAAATGATGCAAAAAAATGTGAATTGAATTAAAATTTATTTTTACTATTAAGATTGTAGAGGTAAAATTGAGATAAAAAAAATAAACTATAAACTTCAAATTATAAGCTACTTTAATTAATTTATCACAGCTATAAGTTTACAAAAATAAACTATATGCTTGTAAGATAATGAATGTTAACAAATATGTCTTTTTATTCTTAAAAAAAAAAAAAAAATTGGGTCCCGTAAGTTTAGTTCAGTTGGTAGCTACTAGGGATAAATTAGTAGGCTACTTGACACATAATGTGTGTGAGTCTAGCCACTAGGCTACTTGACAAAAAAAAAAACATTTCTCTTAGTTATAGATGTATTCAGCCATGTCAATACGTAAAACATAGAAAATCCTTTCGAAATACAATCATCGTCTAAACACTTCGTAATTTTTATCTATCATTATAATTATGTTAAATTATATCCTCTTTGCTTAAGTATCTAAGCTATTAGGCGTGAGTAACCCAATACCTTAAACCTAATTGTTTAGAGATTGTTTGCTTCCATATACGATATGTCATTTTTTTAGATATGTAAGAATTATAACGAGTAGTGTTTGAGATATTTTAAGTAGATTTTCTTTAGAATAGAGACGAACTTAATTTTGAGACTAAATTCCTAAAAGAAAAGGAAAATGTAGCATTGAAATACGAAGAAAACTATTACATACTTTACAAATTACCATTTTATAGGTTGATTAAATAATTGATTTGATAAAAAAAATCTTCACCAAGAGTCGCAACAATAGTGATTAGATTCTTGAATGAAAGACATGTTTTCTCACTTATCACATGTCTTAAACATGTAGCTATACATCTTAAATCATATCCAAAAAACATACACAAGATTTGAAAGTCAGCCATGTAAAACTACTTTTGAACTTTATTTCGCGCGCCCTCAACCGGAGCCTCCTAGGAAACCAGAAAGCTTGTGTCTAGTGGCCATGAGCGCTCCGGTCCAGCATGTAGTTTTTGTTTTTTTGCTTTTCTTGCATTTCAATTTTTCTTTGTATAATCATTTTTGAGCTATCCAATACATCTCATATGAATCCATTATTGTGAAAAGGACTTGCATTTTATTTGTTCACAAGCAAAGTGAATCTAAGAGTTGTAAGTACAAGCAAACATTAGAGTGCAACTGTTAACTAATCATATATTATAGTATATAGTGCACCTATAACTTCAATGTTTGATTTGATAATTTTTGACGTTTCTTGCAATATCTCCATGCAACCTGAATTCTGGTTGCTGCTAGGGATCTCCAATAAGGTGATTCATACCTAACAGTGAAATTATCATATGATTATATCAGATCCATGGATTTCAATACACAAATTGGAATAAGTGAAAATATGATGCTTATGGACAAACCTTAATGATCATGAACATTTTAATCTAGGCAATTTGTATCTCTCTTCATGAAGGACAATTCATTTTTATTAGATTTACATGCATTTTTGACCCTTACTTTTGAAAACTTACAGTTTTGGTTCCCCAATAAAATAAATAACAATTTTGACCCCTAACTTTATAAAACATTACAAACCATTGAGAAGACACCACGTGTCTAAAATAAGGGGGTAAAAACTGCTATTTTTTTTTTTAAAGATAGAGGACTAAAATTGCTTTTTTTTTGCTATGTTTTGTAAAATAAACGGGTCAAAATTGCTTATTTTTGTTGTTGAGGGGTCTAAATTGCAAGTTTGAAAAGTTAGGGGACCTAAATTGCATTTAAGGTTTTTCAAAAAGTCATCAAATGTTTAAGACTATTATGTCCAAACAAGCAAGGGGATACAATAAAACAAGGAAGTGAATTACCTTAAAGGTCCTTGAACAAGAAAACTCCTAAAGGATCTTGTGAAAATGGTTGTGACTTCTTCCAGATCAGCAGCTTTTAGTGAAAATGCCTCCACATTTGTTAAGCACTTTACTGTCCTGTTGCTAATTAATCTCTGTCCTGGAAGCCTTACTTTTTTACCATCTGCAAAAGAGAAAATATATTAATGAACATTTTGTTTCTCATATGATACTAATAGAAATTAATTCCTCATATTTAGACGAACTTATCAAGAAAACCATAAAGTTGTTAGACGAAATGAAAAATATCTATTGAAATTCATACATATAAGTGGAGGGACTGAGGTTCGAACCTCGGTCACGACGTCCATGCCTAGCAATTTCGGCATTTTTGCCCGTTGAACTAGGACTTGTGGACGAGACAAAATCGATTCTATTAGAATATGTTGGAATCAATTCTATACATCTGGAATCAATTTTACCTCCACCAAAATATACCAAACATACACTAAGAAGTATTTTTAAACCATAAAAGCTTATCTTGAGACATGTTATGGTATCAAGTATTTTATACCTTTGCTTACTGAAGATTGTTCAAGATACCATGTAAGAAGTTCTTCACCACAAGCATCTCCTTCGGATAAAGAAACTCCAATTCCATTTTCTCCAATGCTCTCTAATTTTCCACGCACTACAAACACCATCTTCCCAACTACACCCCCCTTACTCATAATTTTACTTCCATTTATGTATGTCTTTTGTCTTAGTCTCTCACAAATTGCATCTAAAATAGGCTCATCCATCAAGGAGAAAATTCTAATCTGTAAACATATAATTAGAATCTCATAACATTGCATACAAATTGATGTAACACAACGGAGTCGTAATCAAATTATTGCTTGATTATGCATCAATTGAACAAGGGACACACAACGAGTTGTAAGAAGACGGTTCAAAGTTCAAACTCTAAAAACTAACATAACTGCTTGCTTACTGACATTTTTCTATCCGAAAAAAATATCGCATAAAGTTGATACTTAGCGTAATCGTAAAATTTAAAATAATACTATTATTGTGCATACTTTCTTAATAAAATTGAAGAGATGGCGCCTTATGTCAATCTGAAGATCTTCTGGCAAATTCTCAAGAAGTGTTTCTTCGTTCACTCCTCTTGTTGCCGCCCAATTATACCGCTCAGCCTGCTGTACTCTCCTGCACGAAATTCATATTTATCACTTGTACAACGTTTATGCTTGGATAAAAAAACTTAATTAAACGTTTATAGCATAAACACTTATTAATAACCATCGACTTGCAAAAATCGACAGATACTCTTGTTGACAACGTGTAGGTGCATTCATTAGAAGAATTAGAGCATTTTATTTCATACTTTTTGAGATCTTCTGGTAACCGACGATGCCTCATCCATTGCTCAACATCACGACTTCTAAGTAGCATTTCTAGCCTCCTGCAAACAACATGGAAGAAAATATATCATTTGCATTGTTACCCTAAAAACTAAACATATCACAGCCTCATAGAGTTCAATAAAAAGTTAAACTTGCAGAATCAGATAAACGTGATAGGAAGAATATGGGCGCTACTTAGAGAGAATGTATTCCCGAAATATCGGAAACAATGTTTTATATTTTTTCAGAATTTTAAAAATATTCAATCTATTTTAAAAAAAAATTCCTGCTGCCTTCTCTTATGTTTATTTTATCAGTTGAAATTTGAAATAGAAACTGAAAAACATTAGAAGTAAACGGTCCTACGTGTAACATTGTCATCAAATCAATAGCTTAAGGGAAACAAAATGAGAGTAGTAAGTTCTACCTTCTTCCAAGACCTTGGAGAAAGTTCTGTATGTTTCCAATGAGAAGTGCAAAAAGCAAGAGTCCCAATCCTATGATGGCAATTGTAAAAAGAACTTCCCATACAAAATAGCTTGGTGTTAGACCCCCAGCTAGAGTGCTGATTTGCTGCAATAAGGATCACAAAGCGATGATTGTTAACTGTTACGAGATTTCAAACCATTCATATACTATTATTTAAGAACTTATGTCAGTGTTGGTTCAGGATAGGCCTTGATATGATATAAGAGCATTTATGATCAAAGGGCTAAAAACAAGGATAGAAATATGTCATGCCGGCCGTTTGAGAGGGGATGACCTAGTCTATACCTTCCCTAGATCAGACTAAGCTTTTTTACTTAGGTCCTGTTTGGATAAATAGTTTAATTAAGCACTTATCATATAAGTGCTCTTGTATAAGCTATTTATATAACAAAAGATAAAATAAAGTCAAACTATTTTCATATAAGTTTCATACATTATCCCGTTGGGCTTATGAAACTAAGCTGAACAAAACTGATGAACTGACCATAAGTATCTACGATTAGTTCAATACGCCAATCCAACTTATTCCTAAATAGCTAGGCCAAAACATTTATAGAATTCAACCATGTACATTTTATCTTTCCTAAGACATCTCCTCCTGCAAACGTAACGACTAATCTCTTCAAGGATGTAAGGCACATTTAGGGCTGTCTTTTCCAAATTGTGAATTTTCACACACAAAAACTAGGCTTCGAATATATGCCTACATGATCAAGGAATCCGAACTACTTACTACTTTGACCACACCATTTTGACGGAAAAAATGATCTTAGTTACTATAAAAGGAACTAAACAACGAAGAAAAATGAAATACTAACCTGTAATCCCCAAAAATGAGAATACACATATTTGTTGATCACGTTAGTTTCAAAAGTAAGCGGTACAGCAGTGACATAGATTCCATAACGAAAACCATTCGGAGAAGGATTCAAACAAGCAATGGCATCTGAATTGTTGTTCCACATAGCTGATGTTTGGTCTGATAACTGGTAAGTTTCATTACGACCATGGCCGCAGTCAATGATATCAATGCATCCTTTGATGTTTGACTTATTGCAAGCATCTCTCAAACATTGATTTACCCTCTAAAAGAAGAAAGAAGGAAATTTTTTTTGAAAGTTAATAATTAAGAATATATTTTTCGTAACCATATTACAAGTGCGCAATCATAGAACCTATTATACACACGAGTCAATAACAAAATTTTCAAACTAAATAGTCTTGATATTTTCACACGGACCTGTAGACCAAAGAGGTACCAGGAAGACCCAACAACATGGCTAGCAAGCATAAACATGAGAAGATTTATAATGAAATTTGCCCTTGCTGACTCAAATATGAATCCAGTTGGAGACCTTCCATTTAGCAGAGACAAAATCCTAAATAATCTTGGAATATATTGCACAAGAATCACCGCACGTAGAAGATTCTTAGCATAGTTTGCTCCTGATAAACCCAAGTGCCTTGGTAACACAGTTAGTATCATTATCTGCATTCACATATTCTCAATCTTAGTAAACAAATTATTGGTTGATCATCAACTGTTGATGTTCTAGCATATTCATAATTTAATGTGCATATACACTTAACATATATAGTTTTTATATTCGGCCACGATTGAAATTACTCATAACAACCAAACTTAGTGCATGATTGGACTCGTAGTGAATTTGATAAAATCACAATGGTGTTATGACTCAAAGCTCTAAAGTGTAGTTTTTATGAAAATTATGATAAATATATCGTAATTAAGCATATGTTTGGAACAGCGTATGTGGCCAATTTACTCCGTCTCAAAGCTTATGCAGCGTGGAAATATAGAAGCTTGTTCAACATAAAAACAAATATGTGCGAAGCCAAACTCAGCGTAAATCCAAACATGCAATTAATCTAGTGAAAAAAACAAAGTTCATAAGAAATCGAAGAAAAGGAGAAGAAATTAACTTGAGGAAGAGGCAAGACAACAAATAAGTCAAGAAGAAAATAACTCCGCAGGTAACGGACTGCAATTTTCTTGGGATCATCAACTAAATCTCCGGCACCAACCACCCTTGACTCTGGAGAAACATAGGCCAGCCTAAACTGCAAAGGGGCAATTAGGTAAGTTTTTAAATTTTAAATTATAAAATACAATCAAACAACACTTAAAATCTCAACAATCATATTCAAGATTCATTATGCAAAAACTTTTCTCTTTTCATTTTTGCCTCAACTAATAAACAAACCATAGAACTTATGTAAGAAACAATAGACTACTAATAATTAGTGTACGAAACCAGGAACGGAGTATAAATTTACATTTTATTTTTATTTTTCTTCCAATGTAATTTTATTCAAGGTACTATTCTATGGATATATGGATTAGCACAATTTAAACATAAGGGGCGATAACTACTAGCTCGATAGCACCGAAACTTTTGATCAAAGGTGTGTTAAAATATTTCCGATGTTGACATGTTAGTATTGTATCTGGTTGTCGTGTATGTATCGGTGCTTCATAGATACTGAGAAATTACCTGGAGAAGAATGTTTAAGAAATATACAAAATCATTCATGCTTCGAAGTAAAACAAGTGTTTCTGTCATTGTCCAATCGATAGCAATACAATTAAAGTCCTGAATACAAGGAATGGAAAATGGTGAGTAAATTTACAACAACAAAAGAAGTAGCAGGAGAGTACTGGCATTTTCATATTGAAATATTTTTCAATTGAATTGAAGGAAAAGCATCACATACCTTCTGCACATATATTAAGAATAAAAATAATGGATCCACAAAAATTGCCAGCATGCAAAAAATGGCCAGAAATTTGTTCCATTGTTGAACAAGTTTAGTGTGAGGGTTTATAACTCCAGGAACACATGAAGAGCAGAAAGAGAAAAAATTTCTCCCAAAACCCTTGGCATCTCCATAAAGTGCATTTTGGAACTGTAAACATTGAAGAGGAATATTATGATGTGAAAAAACTATACTTGGTTATGTGAAAAAGGAAATGGAAAATGTCACAGCTTGATCATATATTGAACAGTGGTAAGAATAAAGATGTATTGAACAAAATGTTAGATGAGTATTTTAGTTTATCATCTTGTATTATACTTTTTTTATTACATACTAAGCTCATGTTCGGGTTAGAGGCGAGTTTGATGAAATCTCAATGACATCAAAATTTGATCGGTGCTCGATATTGTAGTTTTCATCAAAATCATGGTTGCACAGATTGAAATCTTCACAAGTATGAAAAACCCACTTGAGTTGGCCTAATGGTATTGGCTTGGGATCTGGGAGTTTGCTCCTCCTTGAGGTCTCAGGTTTGATTCTCTCCGGTGTCAATTTGGATGAGGTAATTTAGCTTCTTCAAAAAATCTTCACAAGTATGAAGTAAATTTCAAATTTTAGAAGGAAATGCTTTCTAAAATGAAGTAGAAATAATGTTATATAGTGTTGGTGCAAGCTTGATGCTTACACTCAATGATGAGGGAAAAGAGAGAGTTCAGAACGTTTTGTTTTGTGGTGAGAATAGAGGATGAAGAGAGTTTTGTTTATGGTGAATTGTAAAACTATGAAATTGTATAGAATAGTGATTATGATACAAGATATTGATATTTTGTATATCAACTGTTTACAAACCAAGTATTCATAGGCTAAGTTGAGTTACTTGCTCTACAAGCCACTAACTAACTAGTTAGTTACTATCTAACTAACTAACCAACAAACATGGTTGGATTTATCCACAACATATAGTACATATTTTAGGAAGAAAATACCTTAGGATCAAATTCATTTGAATATTTTGGATTTGTTGGTTGAGAAGCCTTGAAGTAAGTAGGACAAGTAGTACAATAAGGATCATCACACATTCCTAATGGCCCAGATTTCTCTAAATGTTCATTTTCTCCATCATGGTTATTATTCCTCCAATGTTTTTCATCTTTGACATGGAAAGGAGAAACTTTTTTTGTCTTGAAATTCTCTACTTTGTTTTCTATCACAACTACACTAAAGAGTGCACCAGCATGTCCATTTTTTGGACCAGTTTGTTTCTCATTTGACTCCATAGAGATCAAGTGAATAGAATTTTTTTCACTTTCTGTCTTTGATATATGCATATGAGAAATAGAATTTATAAGTTCACCAGATCATAGTTTGTGTATGTATTTGTGACAGCACTGACAATAAGTTGAAACATGAAAGGGAAGAAAGTATATTATAAAACAGTAAATACTACTAAATAATCAATGTAATATAAAAATTGACAGGCCAAAGAATATGCAATTAGGTTTAATAATGCATCCTATGAAGCACCGACACGACACTGGATACAACACTGACTCTCTTTAATTAAAAATTATCACTCTCTTCAATATATAGTATCTAAAGTATATAAAAGAAATACGTTGTTAAGATGATAATTGATATAGACTACCAAGATAAATTTTCCTATATTTTAGGTACAAAAACCACCGAGTTAAACTACACTAGGTCGCTCTAACTCAACTCCACAAAATCAGCTTGTAAAGTAAGAGTTTATCTCCCATTTAGAACAACCATTCAGGTCATATCACTATCCAATGTGAGATTCACATTAGTGTACAAAACCAATTACTTATAAACACCATTTATGATCATTTTTCATTATTTAAATTGAGCTATATTCAATGTGCATGAACAATTAGTTGTAGTTAAGAAAGACAGGAGAGAAAATAAACTTAGAATAAAAGAGTAAGAGACCTGATTGAAGAGAAAATTCCCTATTCAAGTCAAAGCATGCATTCTTTGGAGCTTGTTGATCATTGTAAGAGTGGAGATGAGTGTGTATAAATAAATCATAAATAACAACAATGCGAGAAAGAGAGATTTGTTAAGGTTAAGAAATAGACAAAGACAGCTGTGACTTTGTTATTATGCAGTTTACAATGAAAGAGCAACAAAGATTGTTTGATGCTATCATGTATGTTATATTAAAATATTGATAATGCCTGCTTACTTTGTTTTTAACGGTACGGCAAATTCAAAGCTTATTGTGTTAGAATGTAACACAATAGATATGTACACTTTTTGTGCCATATTTCCATGTATCTGTTTTTGAGTTTTTAATAGCATTACCCTGTTTTTTACATAAGAGGTTGTTTTTAGAACTTAAACAGTGATTGAACCTTTCAGTCATGTGACAACAACTTTACCGTTTTGCCAAGGCTACCCTCAATTTAATTTCTATATACAACATAAAAATATAGTAGACAATGAGAGTTTTAGAGAGAAGATAGTATTTTGATAGTGATGGTTAAGTTTTTCATTGGACCACTTGGTCATTATATAAGCATGGGTTACAACCCATGGCACAAGGGAGAATATTCTAACAAACTAGGAACTCAAAATTGACATCTCAGCATCGATATAATAGATAATTACCATATTATATTGGCATAGTATGTAACATCAGTTAGAAGTCTCGCATTAAATAAACATGTAAGTGTTGAACAACATTTAAGTGAGGTGATCGATATACGCATTGTCTTAGGTTTTTGAGGTGAAGATGTTGCGTTCAAATCACTTATGTCGTTGCTCATAGCCTAATGGGAGATAACCTTAGGATTAGTGAATCGAATATCCTCCATTCTACTATTCTTTTTGAAGACATAGATTCCAATTTCTATAAGGAGTGGTTGACTCCTCATTTGCACACTTAATATCAGCAGGGTTCTATTCATTTTAAAATAGATGTTTTGTCTAGTTAATGTCTGTGTTCCAGGTATTCCTCCGGTGGATATAAGCCTTTTGAGCTAAGTTCAATGTCTTGTAGATCCAGTGAGGAATACTATCAAACCGACTTCGAAAACCAATTTTATAGCCATTGATCATAAGACCAACAGTTGATGTGCGAAGAATTTCACTATCGGGATGTTGTTACAAAACCAAAAAGAAATTGATGGCCCCTTGCTTTGTTGCTCAAACCATTTTGGAACCTATGCAGTTCGTGGAAAACAAAACGTGGTGCCTCCAGCCTCAGGCAGCTTCTGTTACTTATAAGTAATATATAAATTTAGTTTAGCATAAATTACACTCAGATATAAAAAATCAAGAAATATTCATGCATCAAAGAAACAAAACCTGATTCATTAGCATGCTTCTATATGACGAAGTCATCAACGATTTACAATTTAATGCAGACAACCATTTTAGATTTAGAGAGATCCCTCTAACTTCTTGAAGATGCTTGCAATTATCAAATATAAGGTTACATAAAAGCAACAGTTTCTTTTGCACTGGGGAAGTATGGCGAAAACATTCTGAGACAGCTCTAAATAACTTACATTAGCAAAACCATGTGAGAAGTGTTGGAAGAAATCCATCTTACAAGTTACAGTTGGAGAGTTCAAAACAATCAATGTTTGAAGAAACAATAGAACTTAGATTATTATCCTATGTTTGCAATAGGAAACCTGTAGCATCAATAGATGACAACTGGTGCCATCAATAAACAGCCCCAATGGCGATGAGCCAAGAAACCCAAATCTTGTTTAACCTGGCTCAGATTGGATAAAATCAGGTGCGATCAAACTCACGATCCTAGCAATTTTCATGGATCGCAGGACCGTGAAATCCTACACGGTAGCTTGCATTCCTACAAACATTGGAGCCAACCATAGATAAGACATCTGCAAGCAGTGACATCGTGGCCTATATTCTGACAGTGAGAACAGAAATCCGGTAACCATTCATAGACCACTTCCACCGTAAAGGCATACCCTTCCCTTTCGACCACAATTTCATGAAAGAGCTTGCGAGAGAAATCCATGTCAACCAGAATACGTGCATAATGACCCAACAAGCGCTTGGACGTCGCATTGTCGATCAAAAGAGTTGTACCAACCGCGCTGGCAATCTCATGGAGTGTTCGCTCCATCCAATACTCCTGAGGCAATTCGAGCTATCAAATCCACACCCGAGCATGTGTGTTGCGCTGAGTATGCATATTAAAATCTTTGGACCACTCAAAAAACCTAAGGACACCCGGCTTCAAGTATACCGTGCCCGCAGCCCAGACCGTGCACATATCCATCTCTGTTGCAAAGAAAAACTCATAATACCCTCTTCCTAAAGACAACATATGCCATGCTCCTGTTGTCTTCCAAAGTTTCTGTAGTTTCGACTAAATTTCTTTGGTCGCATAAGGCTTGTCGCCTTTGTTCAAAACAAGCCTACCTCGCAAATTAGTCTTACAAACAGCCATTCCTTTTTCATAAATATCCTGTGTAATCTTGATACTGACTGTTTCACCTCGAATCAATGATTGAGGCAAGTTATCATTCGATGCAGCCTTAGTCGTACCTGTCAATGCCTGTGCAAATGAAATCACGGGCGAAGCAACTGTTGTGGGCGGTGTGACAACCCTTGCAGTTGTAGGAAGTGCTGCCAGAGCGGACATCTCAGCCTGCCAGTCAAACATGACAGCTGGGATAGAAATCAAGAAAGTTGCACCGAATGGGTAGTGCAATCGGGTGAAAATTGTACTACCACCAAAGTGAAAAGCCAATTACAAAAAGTCAATTGAGTCAATTCTCCCTTGAATTTACCAAACATGAAAATGGTAATGGAAAAACATGAGCCAATTGGTGGTGAGCTAATGGTTACGTAAGAAGTATGAAATTGGTGTTGAATTTTGTAAATTGAAATGGGTGAAAAAGGCATGGAAACGGCGCTCTTGCTAGCAACCCCAGCCACTACAAGAAATATTGCATTTTGCCAGGGGCAGAAGCCCTGGCAAAATGCAAAAAGCCTTGGCAAATGGACGTTTGCCAGGAGTTTTGCCAGGAGCAGAATCCCCAGCAAATCTGCTCATCGCAAATGCCAGGGCTTTAGCTCCTGGCAAATGCGTTCCTGGCACAGGCCCTGGCTAAACCCCTGGCAAATTGTGTCTGCAAGATTGCAGGCTTTTCTGACGCATTCTGGTCAATGCAGGCTTTTGCAGATGATCACATCAGTCATTTTCAAACCATGCCAGGGACATTGCCAGGGATTAACCCCTGGCAAAATTTGTACGAATATTTTTTTAAAAAACGTTTTTTAAATGTTTAAAAAATCAAAATATTAAAATTTAATAATTAAAATAATTTTAAAAAACATTTTAAAATTAACTTCAACAAATTATACAAATTAACTTCAACAAAACAAAAACACAAACCTAAA
>Ga0315914_1008937_pt1 | contig 13090 bp, 7 predicted proteins | sample MpolenodulesMG_FD_203920 | JGI IMG/M metagenome (GOLD analysis project Ga0315914, IMG submission 203920) | Medicago polymorpha root nodule microbial communities from Los Angeles, California, United States - elongated nodules | ecosystem: Host-associated > Plants > Roots > Nodule | place: USA...
TACATGTATTGAATTCCAGTATTCAAAGCTTCTAGAGTATATTACAGTGTGCTTTGTATTCAAATTCTACCACAATCTCAAATTTACAAATTAACCTAATTGAAAATCATAGATCTAAACGCCAATAAACACAAAATCAAGTGAAAAATCGCTATAAATTTAGCAGTAAAATTCAGATCGAAGAACAGAAAGTAATTTAAAAAGAATCGCGACGGCGGAGATGTAACTTGAAAAAAGCACGGTGGAGATCGAAGAAGAATCGCGGTGGAGATCAAAGAAGAATCGCGACGGAGAATGGTGGAGATCAAAGAAGAATCACGGCGGATATCGTGGAAGAATCGCGGTGGAGATCATCATTTTCGTTTCTCTGTGTTCTCACGGTGGTGTTTTGTCAAATGAGAAAGAAATTTTCTGATCCAAATTTTTTTGATAAAAAATGAAAATGCCCCTAGACTTCAAAGCTATTTACAACTATGCCATTGAAGAAAACTGACACTTCTCTCCGTGTTTTCCCTTTTCTTATTTTTTCTCTATTTTAAAAACTCAAAACTAAAAATAGAAAAGCAAAACCCATTTTAGCTCTTTCCCTTTTTTAGTTCCCAAAACTAAAAAACCCAAAACACTTTTCAAAAATTATATTTTAAAAATAGGTAATCAAACAAGTTTTTAATTTTTTAATTTTTAAAAACTAAAAAAGTGTTTTTAAAAAGTGTTTCAAACAGGCCCCAAGTGACATATTTTTTTTTAAATATATGTAAAAATGAATGACAATTTTAATTTTTAAATAAGGGTTTTCTTAATTTTCAAGTTAGGGCATTGCTAACAAATACTCTTATACTCTTTAAGGATTATAAACTAAGAAATTATTGATTAAAATAAGAGCGAGAGAGAGAGAGGGAGTATGCCAAAAATGTATTATTGATATTAAAGTTAGAGGATTCCTTAGAGCATCCACAATGGAGACACTCATTTTTTTTAGTACTTAAATGGACCACACGTGTACACATCATTCATTTATAATTTTTTAACAATAGTACCTAATAAGCACGCAATTCCTCAAACCTAGATCTCACAAAAAAATAAATTAAATTGGACCCACTAATAAACTACCAATAACTTTATATCATTACATTTCAATTTTGTAATAATAAAAGAGTACGGGTCCCACTTAAGATTGTAGGTCTTAAATAAGACCCCGGATCTTAAGTAAGACCCTGAAACAGTTTCTCCCCAATAGGGGTACCTAATAGGTACCGGATCTTAAATGTTTAAGACCCTCCCATTGAAGATGGTCTTATTAGACACATGCACTAATCCAAATAAAAATTGGTTTTTCGACCTGGTGTTCTAATAAACCAATCTCTTAAAGTTATATTTTTGTTAACTCTCTGATTCCTAAAGAAAGAGGATTCTGGTAATTTAGAGTTGGTTAGAAAAGAAGAAAAAATTGACACAAGTATTCCATTCAAAGATAAAACCCCAATTATCTTAAACAGTTCATTCTTCATTTGTACTTATTAAACACTTTATTCTTACAAACAAGGTGTGTTATCTGCAAAACCATCTTAAAACATTATTATATTTCAAATTAAACACATACTAAACGCCTCACATTTTCTTATGCCTCCCAACAATCACCTCACAACTTTGTAGAAAGCGTTGATCTGCTTTAGTGTCATATACCCCTTGTAGCCCCAACCACCCATAATACAAACCCGTATGTCATACAAAAATGAAAAACAGAAGAGTATCCACATTTGTTGGACGGTGTTCAGTTGATGAGAGCAAATGTAAATAGAATATTTTACCATGAAAACCTCTATATCCAATGCCCACCAAAAACAAACTCAGCTCCATAGTGTAATCTTTTTTCCATTTCCATGCATATAATAAACCTCACCTTTGACATAGGCGGATCTAGGTAAAAGTGAGTGTGTGCACCTGCACAACGCATCCTGAACTTTTAAAATTGCACATGACCCTATGCTTTTTGCATTTTGTAAATCCTAATTTTTTTATTTTTTTTTACTTTTGCACTCCTGACTCAAGAGGCATAATTTAAACATGTAAGAATCAAATCAAATCAATGATCTAATTCGAACTAATTAAATTGGTTCAGTTTATATGTTCGGATCAAAATGAATCAAATTCAACCACCATTGCCTCATATATCAATTTCACGTAACTCAAACCGATCTCCTAACTAAAAAAATAATATTTCATTATTTATTTTATTTCATATTGTAATAGTAGTGTTATTTAAAAAAATGTTGTATTCATATATCTTTTCATTATTATACATTATCTTTCTAATTTTAGCTTATGTTACTTCTATTAATAGTATAAAAAATCTTTAAGCATTTGAAAAAAAAATTAGACTTTTTAAAATAAGATTTTATTATTATTGACAAATCTCAACCTGATTGAGTCAAACCAAACCAACTCATTCTTTATTGATTTGATTTGGTTCAGAATTTGTAAGAAAAAATTACAAAAATTGACCTAAATCAAACCAACTACTTTTTATTGGTTCAAATATTCTCTCTCCAAAAATCGAATCAAACTGACCTATTACACCCTTGGATATCCGACCCAAACCATTTTAATAGTTTGCGCTCATGGGTCAAGGTCCTAGATCCGCCACTTTCAATCCCAAACATCAGCTTGCCACAAAACCGTATAAGAACAAAGGAAAAAAAAGCATGTTTTCCACAGTCACAAGACTATAGTCACAAAGTAAAATGTAGATTTAATTTCTTGATATATTGTTGGTGTACCTAAAAAATTTATAATATTTGATCTTACGACCATACAAGAATAACCCGAACAATCATCCTTATTATTATTGCGTACCTGATAAAGTCGAGGATATACATCTCATAATGGCAAGGTACCAGTGTACATCTCTCAAAGGATTAAACTCATTCTCAACCCTGCCAATACTAAATCTCTCTATCAAATGGAGATTCCCCGTATTATTCCAATCATGCATTTCAAACAAATATTTATCCAACTAACCTTACCATACCAAATAGCTTTTGTAACTACCAAATATTTATCAAAGAAATTTTTTGTAACACTAAAATTGAGTATCTGCAAAGGTCACATTTATGTACAGGTTTTACACTATCCTCCATACACTATACTGATTATTTCCTATGTTGACCGAATTCCTCTGACATGCCCGTGCAACGTGATTTCATGTTCCGTAAGTTATTTCGTCAACTACACCTTACAAATTACCAGACAAAGCATATAATTTATTGATTGTTATGGATACAATGAGTTAAAAGCTACAATAATTAAAACAGTACTATGAAGAAATTAATCATCTCCCCATGCCTCATCTTTCAACTTTTGCCTGTTAACAATGCGCTCCCTCCTTGTATCTTCGTGCCTTTTATGTTCTCGGGACCCTGTCACGCGGCTCGGGGAGGGTAACTTTATTCCCATGCTGTTAGCAATCATCCTCTGTGCTGCTGTGGCCGAGGTTTTTGGTCTTTGCTGAGGTGGTTTCAGGTCTGAATGAAACAGGAAAACCATGTGAGACAACATTAACTGATCATACAATTAATAAATTCAAGAGTGCAATAAACAATTGGATTGGATTTCGATTCAATGAGAGTGTATAAGGTTTTACTCTATCGGTCAAAACCTGCTCAGTATGTAACATACCCAGCAACTTAAAGATGAATTTTAAAACTATTATCATCGATTCGAAATGAGTTTTAACAACTTCATGATTTAATTTAATATATTGCAAAATATAATAGATCTCAGGAACTGCATTTTAGTCAACTGCAAATGCTAGCTAGCAATAAAACCAAGTTTGAGGGAACAAGCAAGGGTGTCTAGAAAGTCTCGAAATACAGGAACTGCCATGTTATCAAGTCTAAACATGGAATAGTAATCAAATGAGATTGAACCAAAGAACCAGGCTTTATAGTGCTAAAAAATACTTCCATAGATACGAGATCACACAAAATTATCTAAGTAAAACTACAATTATGATGCACCAATATGCAAATTTTGGTGTTGTATCATCTTCAATAGGTATATTGATACGCTGATACGACACAATACGCCATCAACATGTATCGACCAAGTATAAGTGACATTTATCATCAAAAAATAGAATATGTCTGATACGCCTGCAACACGCAGTAGATAAGTCATGGACACACTGCCGATACGTTGTCGACACTCTGCAGAGGCGGTGTCAAACTCTGCAACTAGCAGGGTTGCGTTTGTGTTGCAATCAGAACTAGGATGCCACAAGAAGAAACATGCCGCGTCTGGTAGATAAAGAAAGAAGACAACTGGGAGAAATAAGAGACGCAGTTGCTGTGCAACACAATTGCGAAAAATGCTATCACAACAAATTTGACAGACACTTTAAACATCAAAAAGAGCTTCTTAAACAAAGCCATACTTAGGTTTTTTCAAGTAAATGCATCACCAAGAAACTTTATTTTGAGCAAACCTTATATCACCCTGATATAGCAGAAAGATAAAGCAGTATTTTACCATTTGCTTTAAGTGAACTGAGAATTGCATCATCTTCATCAAGTATCCCTATACTCATATTAAATGAACATCGAACATTGCTTTGAGCCTCGAGTGCTGCATTATAAAATTAATGGTATTGATTAGTCATTGTCAAATTACTGGCACCAGTTCATTATAAAGTTAATGATATCGGGTCATTATAAAATTGATTGTTCGAATAGTCAAGTAATGAAACTAAAAAATAATGCATCTAAAGAAGTCTAACAAGATGCAATATATGCATACAGAATGGTGTTATACATATATCATGGGGACAGCCATTAAAATAAATTAAAGTTTAAACCAACCCACTTCCAGAAAAGGGGTAACAGTATGTCACTCTGTATGTTTGTCTAGATAAAGTGGTTGTCACGGGTAACAGTATGATTAATGATGAGAAATAAACTGCTAAAGAGCACATCCTCCTAATCTACATATAATGGTAAACAAAGATAAGCATTTGCATACTTAAGTTACACCAAACCAGCTACCCATGACACACTCTACATATATTGTAAAGGCAAGAGACGGTTCTGAATGATGATAAAATAATTAGTACCAATGTTTACTCAAATGTCACATTCAGACTGATGCAAATATGGGATATATACTATATACCAGCTTCAAAATGATTTACACTACATGATTTAGACTTAGAGAATGATGTTCAAGAGAGAACTGAAGTGGAAGATCCACATAAACGGGTTCAAATAGACAAGTACTAGTTTTCATAGAGACATACTACACCATCATAATATCATGTTTATCATCTTTAAAAAAAAAATCATGTTTATCATGTCGAAGAGTATAAACTTTAGAGGCATGCAGCCATAACTCACCATCATAATACATAAACAAATAAACATTGATGAATGTAATAATCATGATATTACAAAAATAACAAAGTTAAGTAATTTTGTAATTACCTTCTGCAGGAGTTCGGAATACTGCAAGTGCAACTGTATCATTGACCCAACGAATCACAAAATCACAATTTTTTATGTCCTCAAAAACCTTCTCCAAGTCTGTTGTTCTAGTGCTTGGTGAAAAGTGAGACAACAGAAGAACATGATTGGTCCCATATTGTACTAAGTTGAAAAGAAAAAAAATATATTAAAATCCAAGTGTTATCAACAAAATATATTATGCTGACAAAACCTAATTATGCTGGAGCATGAAAATTATGATCAGGGGTATTTAAGAAATCATAAGCATCTAAATATTCCACATTTAAAATAACTAATGTGATATACAAAAAAACTATGGATGTACAAAATAAACACATATCTAGATTTTACCAAAAAGATGAAACATAACAAGGTTTACTTACAGTTAGTTGTATCTTTCTTATCATCTGAACCACGATTAGTTTCTTCGTCCTCGACATCATCAATAATCGAACCATCAAGTAACCGATCACTATAAAGTTTATCTTTATCATAAGAGAATGTTCCCCTTCCACGCCGCTTTGGGGTTGAACTTTTGGTGTCCTCCAATTTTATTTTTGACACTCCAGTTAAAATGTCTGAAGACACTAAGGGCACTAACTTGTCAGGTTCACGATCTGCTATTGCTTCCCAATCTGTAATATTTCACAATATCATTCACTTGCATTGCATGATATCAAAAAACATAAATCATTTATGCGGGTAGGCCAACATGCTCATCCATGAACAACAAGAAAACAAATCCAATATCAAAATGAGGCTATAACATAATGTACGAGTGACCTCTCAATAACCTATTATCCTACAACTATCCCGTCATGAATATCAAACTTGTCTCTAGTAAACCCAGCAACTAGTGCCCACTCTTCAAAATCCCTTCCACTACCCTCATCTCTGCTTTGATTGCTCTTCCATTATGACAAGCCATCCATATATGCACGTTCTGCCTGCGCACTAAAACAGCCATCTACTTCTCCCGGTTTTCCTTCAGATCAGCCCATTTCTGTCTTTTCTTTTCTTTCTCATAATTACACACACAATCACCTAATAACTTCACACACATCATTCGTCAACTACATTTCAGTTTTCGTGTCCAGTTGTTCATACACTCACATCACTGTCACTGTACACCAAATCTCAAACATCACCCAAAAAGCAACCATAACTCATTCATGAATCACAAGACTACAAATCCACTACCAAAATGGGACTATAACAAAATGTCTGTGTGACCCCTGAATATCCTATAATACTACAAATATCACACTTTCCTCGTTTTTTGATAATGAGTTATTTAGGGAAGTTATTAGTTAATACGTTTGTTATAGGATTATCATGTCTAAACATGAAGTTACTAAGCTAGAGAAGGATTATTCAATAGTTGTAAAGTTTGGTCAATAGAGTAGTGACTCCACTGTAAAAGGGTAATCCTTGGAGGAAAATTCTCTCTCATATTCTTCCTATTTTCTTAATAAAAGTTTTATTCTTACTCAACACAAATTCTTGGTTCCTACCTTCTCTGTCTTTTCTTTTCTTTATTCAAAAACACACACAAACACCTCATAGAGTAACTGTTAAGCAGTTTTCTACTACATTTCAGTTTTCACGTTCAATTATCATAATTGAGTAACTGTTAGCAACAGCTAGAAGAAACAAAAAAAAAAAAAAAAAACTGTTAGCAACAGATAGAAGAAACAAAAAAGTACCAAGAGCCAAACAAGACCGTAGTATTGTAACTAACTTGTGCTGAGTCAGTAAAGTCTCGACCGATTAAGAATCAATTCTAAATGGTATAAAGACCAGTCACATACACACAGTGTAATCAAATTTTTGTGTGGGTCTGTAACTGAAGTGGCAAGCACTATATGAAACTCACACTCAAACACATAACGGCGAGGTCCCGTGTTTGAAACCGGGTGAAGGTGTCCACACTGTGTAATCAACTTTGCATAAACAGAAATACAATAATCTTTGATCTCTGATCTTTCTCTTTGTTTCTCCTAACTGTTGCTAACAGTTACTCTATCAGTTCACACATAAACATCACTTTCATTCCCTCTTAAAGAAAAACACCACCCAAAAATCATATTTTTCTCTTTCTCTATTACACACTCATCAATCCCATATAAACACCAACATGACAATTCTTTTACACCTACAATTGAAATATATATTTTTGGAAACCCGTATCCAGCTCAATGACCGACTATCAATCTGGCGACCAATCCCACCGTCTACTAGCAAGGCCCAATTAAAGCCCAAAAAAGCTCTGTATGGACTGACCCAACATAACACCTCGAGATACGAATCTAAGACCTAAAGAGGAACACACTCCGAGTCTCAAGCCTACACCAGCAGGCTAACGCTGGGTTTGCAACATTAAAATATTACAATAAAGAACATTAAAAACATACCGTCATCATTTTCTATAGAATCTAGTGAAGCAGGATTGGTCGGTGATGGTGTAACAGCAACGTCGAAATTGGACTCTTCACTGCGATTCCCTTTCTCCATTGGTTTCGATCTCAGAAGGAATGGATTTTCACCGGTCAAAACACTCTCACTTTCAACCAGAACGCAAAATTATGAAGTTTGGTTGTTTAAGGTGTTGCGGTATTTGGATTTTTTCTTTCTTTGTTGTAAAATATCTCTTTTTGAGGGTTTTTGTAAAGTATCTTCTCTTTAATTTAAGGTCATATATATATATATATATTTTATATTAAATTATTTTTAAATAAATTTAAATTTTGGCATCCAACATATTAGAAAAATATAAAAATACGGTATCAAACAATTTCTCTTAAAAGAAAAATAAGTATCAAACAAAACGTTTTAATATCGATGAACTTTCATGCTATCCATGGCTTTTAGGGTCTGTTTGTTTCGAGAGTTTTGGAGGGGAGGAAATATTTTTAATTTGAAGTGTTTTGTTCAATTTTTAGAAGGGGAGATGAGGGGAGAAAATTTTATTGTATTGCCAACATCATCCTTAGATTAATTTAAAATTTCAATATTTTCCTTATAACAACATTTATTATTAGGTTATATTATCCTTAAAACGACTTTTATTATTATTATTATTAGGTTATAGTTTATATTATCTTGTAACAACTTTTATTATTATTAACAACATTTCATTGTAACAATTTTTATTACTACTTGTAACAACCCTATTACTATTCCATTATTTCATTGACTACATCATATGTTATTGATTACATCGTTATTGTTTCGTTACTTTATTATCAATATTTAATTAAATTTAAGATTAAAACAGTAAAATAATTTAAAATCTCTCCCCTCCCCCTTGCGAACCAAACACATTTTCAATTAAAATATCTCACCTCCCCTCCGTTAAAATTCCTCCCATGTAACACTCTAAACTCTAAAAGCGATAAATTACGCTAATGATACGAGCATATCAAAAATATAGATGTTACGTCGTCAATAAATCACCAAGCAAGCATAAATAACAATTTCTCAAAACTTCGCAGCAGAATAAAAACATCATCACAACTACATATAGATAAATTATCTCAACAGTCAACCATAATAAAATAAGTCTTCAAGTAGCCATGTCATCATACAACTCATGTCAACATTAATACATAGTCTCAAAAATCTCCAACAGACAAAATACAGATAAACATCAAAGACAGACCCCTAAAGTCTAAGACACCGAAAACAGTAAACGAGGTAGCTCCAAGCTATCCTCAAGCAACTCACCAAAGCAAAACAAACTATTCATGCACACCGTCTACCCATCCATACAAATAAGGAAGGCGGTCAACCAAACGACCATTGGAGGTTAGTCCACAATGCACAATTAAATTATAATTAAAAATAAGCATTCAAGGATTCATGCATAGCAAGTATATATAGCCAACATCCCTAGAATACTAACTTCACATGAATATTATCCTGTATTCCATACACATCATGTTATCACACTTCTATCATAGCATAACAAGCATACTCAATCTCTAATCAAGTCATCAACATAAGTTCATCACTTAACAACATCAATCATATAAATCACACAAACTCTTGCTTAATCAAATCAACAGATACAATTCATCATTTCAAAGCATAGGCAAAGAAATCATCATTATCAAAAGAATCACCAAATCATATACATGTACAATTCTCACCTCAATATTATTACCAAAATAATTATCATCGCATACAATTAAAGTCTGGTTCAATTATTCACAACCATCAACAAAAATTCACCAATGCACATATACATCAATCCACATAATCACAACATTCATCAAATTTCACCAATGCACAAATTCACCAAGTTACATATTCAATTATGACACGACTCACCAAATATTCAAATGCATGCAATGTTCTAGACTCTTCTAAATACATGTGGTACTATGTCAACACCGAGGTCGTTACCTCAAGATACATTTGTATCATAATCGTCGCCAATATGAATACAAAGTATTCGTCATCGCCAATATGGGATATACATCCAACAACGACATCATGAATGCGTGAACATATGACTCAATCAATGCATACGTTCAACAACAAGTCATCAAAAATTAACATCAACATTTTTTCAATACATGCATACACCATCAAAGTCATCGTTAATTGCATGTAAGAATTTGTCGCCAATAACTCACCATTATCAAAATCACCAACATAATCATCATCAAACATCAAAATAATCATCATCATAATTATCATCAAACATCAACATAATATCAACATCAACATAATCATTATCATAATCATCATCAATATCAATCAACTTAGAGAACATAAAGTTTAAAATCACACCTTTCATAAAATACGGAAAATTGACCACATCACAACATTCATACAAATAAACACTCAAACATCATCAATTCATTCACATTATCTCATATTAACATGAATTCAAAGTCTCTTACAAGTTATCCAACCATAAAGTATCAATTTGACAAAGTTCGTCAAAGTTTATGAAAACTAGCATTTTCCGATTATTCTACCAAAATCAAAGTAAACAAGTTCAAACGCCTCAACCGAGTATATACACGAATCATATATGAGTACAGTAGCATATACATATACGTTTCATAAGCCAATTCCGATAAATTCCAAAATTCACCTAAGTTCTCTCATTCTCCCTCATTTTGCAAAATCTATTCATTTTCAAAACAAAATCAAGTTGATCCTTCATAACCATAGGTTAAATACTCTTAAAAATCCTAATTAAACTCCTAGTGCTTAAGTTTTGAGGTTTGGGACCAAACCATAGCTTTTGGGTTCACTTAAAAATAGTTATGCTAACTTTTCGTAAAATTGCACCAAGACCTACTTGTAGTATTCTCACCATACTTCAAAATATACAAATCATTTTTAAACCAAACCAGAGCCATTAGAAAGCCAACATCTTTACCTAAAACTTTTATGTTGACACCAAAAGTCAATTCAAAACAAAAAAAGGGGTGAAAAAGGCTCAAAAACGTAAAAACCGAAGTTCTAACAGCACGCACAGTCGTGCCTACAGCATGCACGGTCTGTGCCTATAGGACGCACAGTGGTGCTCGTCTGATAGCACATATTTTTCGATTTTTCGCTTTCACCGTTTCTTGCATAAAATTCAAATCGTTGATCCGTTTTTGATGTCGTTTTCGCCTACGTGCTCCTTACACTTAATACTATCCCATTCTACACAAAAATTCAAGTTTCTCTCATCCCAAAATAGCTTACTCAAAAATCACTTATAACCACTTGTTTTCCAAAATCACTTAAACTAGTTTTTCGTATAAAAACTCAAGTTTCTTCCCAAAACCTTTCACAAGCAAAACTTATAACCAAAAACAGAAGTTCAATTGAATCATCTCAACACAACAACATCAACAATTCACCTCAAATCATCAAGAATCACAATTCACCATTAATGACCCATTTTATTCAAAACTCATTAAAACAACAACAACAACTTAACCATAACTTCACCAATAACAAAACCCAAGGTATAAATCATCACCAACAACACAACATAACATCAATCAAAGCATAAACTCACAATTTCATCAACAATCAACAACAACAACTTCATTTTTACCAATTTAAGCAAAAATCATCAACAACAACAACCATGAGTTTTAAGCACAAAATACATCAATTTCATGAAAATAGTCATTTACATAATACATCATAATTTTTTTTAGCTCATTGTTTTGTTTTTATTAGCTCTTCATTTCATTTTTTTATTTCGCTTTCCACTACCAAATAATGTTTTTTTAGACAACATCTGAAAATAAATCAAATACTCTATAGATACCAAAACAAAATAAAACACCGTAGAAGTAGAGAACAATAACACATGCGAAGTAGACTGAAATTTTAGCACCTCAAAACATCGTATGTCAAATTCAGTTATTGATAAAAAAAAAACAACAAAACAAAAAAGTTGATGTGTCTCACATCGGTTTTTTTCCGTAGTGATCTCATATCGACTTCATAATGATGAATGTGTTTCGCATGATCTTGTATTATCAAATTCATTTATGTAATCCTTTCAATCAATTCAAGAAAGTTGACATTACTATATTGATATAATTTACTTTTTTGGAATCTTTGAAAGACATGATTAAGGTTAATTTTTCTAGCAGACCCATTTTCAACTAAAATAAAATTTATTTTGTTATGAAAATCATCTCAATTTCTTGGATAATAAATATCATCGATATTTTTAATATTAGTGAGACACATTATTATGAATAAAGGGCCCAAAAAAAATATCATCAATTTCTTCGATAATAAAGTTGTGAGGCACATGGGGTATATATAGCAAATCACGTCAAAAGGGCCAAACACATTAGCAGATTTCAGCTCAGCCGTTCATCATGTCAATGTGTGGGGGCTTTTTAGATAATTTTGTTATATATAACCCCAGAAAACCAATTATTTATATATACACCCGCCCACCTTCAAAAAAAATTGGGCCCTTACTGGTATGAGCCCTAGACCGTTGCATTCTCAGCCCATGCCCTAGCCCCGACCTTGCTCCTACATAATTACACATGAGTAGATAATTTTTCTTGGAGCAATCTCCAACCAAATCTATGAAGTTTTTACATCACTTCAATGTCTCACGGCTATTGTTCTACAACCGGAAAATCTGCATAAAACTTTGTAGTAAGTCATATATAACATAGAAATTTATAGTGGTAGATCCCATAGCAATAGATCATTCCAAAACATTAAATTTTCTCAATTTCCAAGCTCTCAACAGATTGTATTAGCAAACCAAATTGCTTCTTTCTCACATTTTTTCCAGTGGAACATATATCGCGCCACAATAACGAGTATTATATCCCTATATTTTCACCTTCCAATAAAAACAATTTTGAAGTCAAACCAACGCCATTGGAAAGCTAACATCCTTATCTACAACTTTCGTGTTTACACCAAAACCCAGTTCAAAACAGAAACGTGTGAAAAAGACGCAAGAACATGAAACAGGAGATGCTGTTACTGTGCAGCTCTCGGGAAAAGTGACCTTTTTCACCCAAAAACTTCATTTTGACTCCAAAATTCCCAAAATTTGTTTCTATACTTCACTCATAAATTAACCAACATTAAAC
>Ga0315914_1008939_pt1 | contig 13085 bp, 13 predicted proteins | sample MpolenodulesMG_FD_203920 | JGI IMG/M metagenome (GOLD analysis project Ga0315914, IMG submission 203920) | Medicago polymorpha root nodule microbial communities from Los Angeles, California, United States - elongated nodules | ecosystem: Host-associated > Plants > Roots > Nodule | place: USA...
GATTCGAAAGCAGAAAGCCTCTATTATTGGTACAATATTTAGAGACCCGAATATTATTCCAAAACCAACTCGGAATAGAGCTAAAAGTAACCATTGGTTTGGCCAGGAAAACCAAAAAAGGACTATGTACACAACACAATTGACTGAGAGCAACGCATTATTCATGGTTGCCGACTCCCCGAACATTCCAATAAATAATCTACATTTAGGAGGTGATGGGGGTGAACCTTGAGAACGGGTTATGTATGTCTCCTTCGCTGCTTTTTTCTTCAGTGCCTTCATCAAATAAGGAGTGAGTGGAACTTCTGTTAAGGCACTGTTAGCTAATAAATCTTTCACCAAATTAATTTCCTTATGTAATACTGAATCCATTGGGTCGTCAAGACCAACCATAATCTTCTGAATATCTGACATAAAGTCAGAAGCCAACGTGAGAATCGGTTGAACATCATGTAATGGTGACTGTTGCCTCACTATTTCATCGGAAACATTGTGCAACGACATATGAAAGGAAGTCGCAACTTTTTCATATGTTATGGGGTTGCGTCAACAGGATGACTCGCTATCTGCGCATCTAAATTATCTGCAGGATGAAGTGAAAAACCCACAACCTGCATATTCTCTGTTGGCTGCTCATGTTGAGTACTATGTTCCTGCTCGCTCTCTTTCTGTATGTTTGCAATCTGAATGACCTTATCTGTGTGTGCCTCCTACTATTGCAGGGAACCGCAACCTCAAAAGCCTTAGAGGATCCAATGCCTTCTGAATTATCAGTTGGCTTCCGCCCTTGCGTGTACTGTTTCTGGGAATTTATTGGTTTCTTCCCTTTCTTAACTGGAATGGGCTTCTCTTGTTTGTCTGCTTTTTTCGGATGTAACCATCAATAAGATGTTATATTGTGGCCAATACTTTTACAATGAGTGCAAAATTCTGCCCTCGTATTGAATCTCCATTGGGGAAGGCAAAACCTTCTTGTTCCACCATAATTTCATAAAAAAATGTCTCAGGAAAGGTCTAAATCCACCAATACTCTGGCATAGTGCCCAAATAGCCTGTTGTTAGTAACATTATCATTTAACAATGATTTCTCGATAGCCCCTGCTATTTTATACAGAGTTCTCTCCATCCAATATTCCTGCAACGATTCCCACAATTGTATCCAAACTTGAGTATGTGTATGCCGTTGTGTGAGAGCTTTAAAGTCTTTCGTCCATTCAAATAATCGCAGCATCCCAGGTTTCAAACTAATTGTGCCTGATGCCCATATTGTTCACAAGTCCTCGTAAGAAGCAAAAAAGAACCCATAATACCCCCAGCCCAGGGATAACATACACCACTGTCCATTAGTCTTCCATAGTTTCTGCAGCTTTGCAACGATATCTTTGGAAGAATACTAGTATGCCCTAAAGGTTAACTTACACGCTTCTAATCCTCGAGTATAAGCCTCATGCGTAATCTTAATCGAAAGTGTGTCTCAATGAATTGACGGTATTGGAAGCGGATATGAGAATTGTACTTGAAGTCCTTTGACAACATGTGCAAAGGATAGTTTTGGAGTAACAACCACTGCATAAGAAGAAAGTGGTATATGATCCAACCAAAATACTCTATTATAGATCCAAATAAGTATTACTACATCGACAAAAATGAGTTTAAATGTGGTTGGAGGTAAATCAAGACATATAAAATAGAGGGGCAAAAATTCTAAATTTTAAAATAGGGAGTAAAATTCAAAATTAGACGAAATAAAAAGAGTAAAACTACATTTAAACCTAATTAAATAAAGCAATCACCACTTTCAAAATCTATCTAAAATCTTCCTTAAAAAAATATCTATCTGAAATCTATTTCACCAAAGAAATCTATCTAAAATCTAAAGTATTTTTTTGACCTATCTTTTAACCTTTTTAAGATAAAAAATTGATAAAAAAGAAAATAATAATTGTTTTTTTTTGTGGCCGGAGTTCGAAGCCGGGCCTTACATATATTATGCATTGTCCATACCTACTGAACTAAGTCCACGGGAAAAAAAGAAAATAATAATCTGATTTTTTTTTTAAGAAAAAAAATAATAATTTGATTAGAAAATCAAAATACCCTAACAAAATAAAAAAAGATTATAATTCTGTGTCTGTCAATGCCTCTTCGTAATCAAACAAAACACAACAAACAAATCGGTAAATCTCATCACCGCCGCTTCAACAAACAACAACCCGTTTCTTCCTCATCATCCATTTCCACGGTAATTTCTTCACTCCTTTTTCCTTTCCATTTCGCTTTCATTTTTTTTTCCGATCCAGTTTTTAGCTTTTTTTTTTGCTGGTGGATTATTTGTTGAATAATCAGTGCATGCAATATGAATTATAGGTATAACAATAACAATAATATATTTAATTAGTTTAAAAATATGAATCACCGGCACGGATCCACGAACACTGACACATGTCGGACATCAGAACAAACCTTTCATCAGAAGTGTCGGTACTACAAAGGGGATCAGTGATTTTGGTGGCGGGAAAGTCAATGTGAATTTAGTGAATTTGAGAGAAAGAGAATAATAAAGGAGACGAATAGACACAAAGTCGTCGTGACTTTCCGGCTTTATAGTCAGTAGATCCGAAGTATTATCTCGGATCAATAATCAATGTTTTATCAGTCATATATTATTTTTTATTTTTTATATTTATTAGTAATTAGCTTTGTAGCATCGACACTTTTGATCTTATCAAAGACGTGTACATTGTCCAATATGACACATGTGATTGTATTCAATTATGTCATTTTCTCAAATTACTTGTGGTGTTGACGTGTCAGTGTTGTGTCTTCTGTCTGTGCTTCATAAGCAATTAGTAATCCATTTAAATATGATAAGCTTTATGACTTTGTTGCTTTTTAATTTGTATTAGGATTTTGAAACATATAAAAATATGTTGTTAATGGGATTAACTTGAAAAAAAGGGGTTAAGGTTGAGTATAAAACTGGTGTTGATGTGTCTGTGTCGTGTGTGTCTGTGCTTCATGGGCAATTAGTATTCATTTATTTAAATATGATGAGCTATTTTGACTTTGTTGTTGTTTTTAAATTTGTATTAGGATTTTGAAACATATAAAAATATGTTGTCAATGGGATAAACTTGAAAAAAAAGGGGCCAAGGTTGTGTATAATATGGAGCTTGATTTGAATCAGGAGCCTTTGGATCATCAAACTAGTACATCAGTGCGTACATTTGATTCTATGTTGGAAGAACTTGAATCGGCCGAAGAAAATATACGAAACCGGATCATACACCTTGAAGCAATTACTTCGAGAGCGAGGCAGCGTCGGGGGTTGCCGCCGAACTCCTCTCAGATTCATATAACCAATGTTACTGGCGAAACTGCAACAGCAGGTGATGTTCAAGGTGAAGAACGGAGGGAGGAGCGGAATGATGCTGATCAGGATGATGGGATAGTTGAAAGTGTGAAAGGGGGGAAAAGGAAAAGTTCGCATTTGATAGCAAAAGCTTTAGGGATGGAAGAGATCGATGATGGTAAAGTGGAGGAGAGTAGTGGGAATTTCTTTGATTGTAATATTTGTTTGGATATTGCAAGAGATCCTGTTTTGACATGTTGTGGTCATTTGTTTTGTTGGCCGTGTTTCTATCAGTTATCGTATGCGTATTCGAAAGCAAAGGAATGTCCTGTTTGTAAAGGGGAGGTAACTGAATCGGGTATTATTCCAATTTATGGACATGGAAATGGCGGCGGTGATTGTCAGATGGAAATGAAAGAAGCCGGTTTGAGAGTTCCTCCTCGACCTAAGGCACCTAGAGTTGAGAGTATTAGACAGAAGTTGCTAACCCAAGGAGCATCTTCTTCTTCTATTGTCCAAAGTATTCGGCGGTTTCATAGCCGAATCGGTGGATTTGGAGAGCAAGTTCAGTTAGAAAGCCCTAACAGTACCACACCTGATAGAAACAATGGTTTGCCTGCTCAGTCTCGCACGCAGACAGACAATAATGAACATGGTGGTTCTGAACAGGTTTCAAGGTTGATAGAGCAAGGAGCTTCTTCGTTTTCGTCACTTTCATCAGCATTAAATTCTGCAATGGATTCTGCTGAAAGATTAGTTCAGGACCTTGAATCATATATCAATGGTCACAGTACAGGAGGAAGCAGAGAGCAAAATCCTCCTGCTGTTACTAGAAATTCAACTTTAAGTGTTGCTGCTACAAACCAGTCAGAGAGTCGTGCTCAAGATGTTGTTGATCTGACCAATTCTGTAGCTGCAGCAGCTTCTGTTTCTCCTTTAAGTAGGAATGTTGATAATGTTGCTGTTACAAGCTCACAAATTCATACAACCGATAGAAACATACAGGTTAGTTCGCTAGACCCTTCTTCATCTAGAGGTAGAAGAGGAAATCGCGCTTCAAGACAAGTTTCAAATGAACCAAGAAGAAGAAGAAGATTGCGATGATGGTCTTTTATGTAAGTGGACATGCGTTATATTCATCACATGTTCCTCGTTTACATGCATGCATACTACAATTTGTTTGTCATACACAATTTTTATTTTTTGACAAATATGTTATCTTAGTTATGTACATAAATATATCAAGTTTTATTCAATAGATGTAAGGATATTTGCCTCTTTGGATTGACTTATTTGAGATTATCTACTGGTACAAGAACTTGTGAGACTGTTTAATAGTGCTTGTGAAAACAACTTATGACATGTTTGTAAGCTGTTTTAGTTTATTTCTATAAGCTCTTTAGAACAGCTTATAGCTTATATGAAAATAGTTTGACTACTTTTTCTTTTATTCTATAAATAGTTCATACATAAGCACTTACATGATAAGTTAAACTGTTTATCCAAATAGGGCCTGCTAATTGTCAATATCCTCTTATGTTTGTTACAGTATGGTGTCTCACTTGAGTAAGTTCAGGTTATAAGTCATCATACCATCCCTTTTCATGTTCTTATTAGATTTATCTTGATCTTTTGAATATCTAGTTTTGAATCTTTTGGTCAGTATTCAGACTGGGCTTTCCTGCCTCATTGACTCCAGTTGGGGTCATGGCTTGATTACTTGAATACAAGCCGTGGATAAGAGCCTCTAATATTCTGTAGCTTATGCACATAAGATTATGTGCATTGTGTGCAGTTGTTATATTATCTGCATGCAGTTTATCATGATTGCTTCTTATAAAATAGCTTTGTTGAATCTGTATGTAGAGTCAAACTACCACTTACATGCTATCAACTATGGATGTCTCATTCTCTTTTTGGGTTATAGGACTTCAAATTGCTATAAGATCAAAGTTTCAAGCCATATGATATTTACAACAAACTAGAAGCATGTGTAGTATATAGTGAAGCATGCATGTTTACGAAATAAAGACACATTGCTCTGTCAAAACACAAGAACACCTAATTAGCTTAACAGTGGAGTTATAGACTTTTCTTTCATTCTGTATTTTCTTTCTTATTTCCACTCCTGGATCAGCACAAGGCTGACATCAACTCTTTGTAAGACAATAGAAAAATAACTCATAGAAAAACTAACTAAAGCAGTGCTGTAAATAAAAGCTTCCGTAAAGAAAGCAAACCTAAGTAGGGAGAAAATTAATTTAGAGCGAAGGTGCTTTACTTATTTTTAGAATTTATTGATACTCACCTGTGTTTTAGTGATCTTTTTGGCAAAACAAGATGGAGACTTATGGCTTATCCGGATATCCTGTTGTTGCATGTAATAGGGAATCTTGTTCAAGATGTTGCTGCTGTGACCGATTCTACAGCTGCAGCAGCTTCTGTGTCTCTGTTAAATAGGAATGTTGATAATGTTGCTGTTATAGGCTCAGAAATTCAGACATCAGATAGAAACGTACGGATTAGTCTGTTAGACCCTTCCTCAAACGGTAGAAGAAGAAATGGCGTTTCAAGACAAATTTCAAATGAACCAACAAGAAGATCGAGATGAATATGATGGTCTTTTATGTTAGGGATTATGCATTATATTCATCAAAGGTTCCTCGTTTACTTGCATGCATACTACATTTTGTTCGTCATGCACAATTTTCATTTTCAGTCTACAAATTTATCTTAGTTATGTATATATAGCTAGTCTTATTCAGTAGATGTAAGAATATTTGCCTGTTTGGATTGATTTATTTGAGCTTATCTATATGCATAAGCACTTGTGAGACTGTTTGATATAGCTTATGGAAACAACTGGTGACATGTTCATAAGTTGTTTATAGCTTATTCTCTTAAGCTCTTTTGGATAACTTCTGAACACATTTTATAGCTTATATGAAAACAATTTTATATATAAGCACTTATACGATACCAAAAGAACCAAGATACTCCTTACCTTCCACCCCATTTCCCTAACACAAGTTATAGTAGAGTTATAGACTTTTCTTTCCTGTTTTATTTTATTTTGTATTTCCATTCCTTCTGGATTCGCATATGGCCAACAATAGCTTGTCCGATGATCCAAAAATTACTCATAGCACATCTAAGTAAATCAGTGCTCTGAAGAAAAACATTCAGAAATGCATCAAATCCAAGCAGAGAGAAAATTAATTCAGATAAAGTGAAACATAAGACCATTCATTTGGTGATATTTCAGCAAAATAAGATGGAGGATTATATCATATCAAGGTATACTATTGTTGCATGTATAGCTTGATGCTACCCACCCAGTAGTACTTTCCTAAGACTTTGTGAGTTGAGTTGGGGGGGGAGGAAACTCATTTTTCTTTTTTAAATTATAGATTCTATAGTGTTTGTAAAATTAAATGAGTGTGATTGAAGTATTATATAATATTTTTTATGTCTTTCAATCTTTTAAAATATCAAATTGAAATATAAATCATCTATTTTTGTTAGCTCTCCAAATAAATGAAGGGATCAATAACACTGATTGAATTATTCATATCAATAATATGTAATACAAGTGGGTTATGAGATTTAATCAAGGTCGAATCAGTTTTTGGGAGCTAGTTTAATTTCTCTTTGAAACAACATTGACATACATTATTTACTTCCTGACCAGATTATGAATTTAGAGGGAAACCAAATACATAGAATGATTTTAGAGAAATGAATCACGATTTTATTAATTGAGTGAAGATACATAAGTATATATATACTGAAAGTTAGAGATAGTTGGCAAATAACCAACTTAATTATATTCAACTAACTCTCTTGATGATTGTAAGAAACAAAACAATTCCTAACTAATATCTCTCGAAGTAAATGTTTATCTTGCAACAGGGAGATGCGTCAATCAAGCTTGCACATCTGAAACTCACACACATAAAATAGAGATTCCGCGTTCGAACCAGAGTAATCACAAAATATATCCAGCTTAACAACTATACTTTGTGGACATTGCTACTATTGTTGTCGTGTTTTGTCTTGGTTAATTTCGTCAAGAATCAACATCACTGCCACGATGAATGCATAGTCTACGTTGGGATACACCCTAACCGTGAGATCATCTTTCCGAAACGCAGCACTTTGAACAGTCTCGTTCTTATGCATCTACAATCAAATAAAGTTGCGTTTGCAAGATTAGAATTAAAAAAGAAACTTGCTTATATATAAAAGAAAATCTTGCATTTTCAATGGAGTTTAATTTTCATGTAAATTTTACATTGTTAGCATATCACAATCAATTGCGTAATTTTAAAAATGACTGATAAAAATCAAATGTATCTGATGATACACTTTTGGTTCATTGATGACAAAAAAACCTTTTTACACCAACAATATATATGAATTAATTCCTTGAACAAAGCTATACTTTGAAATAGTAAATAGAAAAAGTCATTACCTGGGCAACAATGTGATGAGATTCACCAGCATAAACAACACAAGATCGTTCTAACCAGCTTCCTTTGACCTTAAAATCACTAATATCTTCTTTAATATTACTAGCTAGGAACACATCTAATTTGATCTTTGTTTGAAACATGGTTGATCGCTTTACACTAAATATCAAATCTTTCACCTCTGTACTTTCACCTTGAAATGCTTGCCATCTATCATGTCCCGTCATTGCCTGTATAAGAAAATTTAACCGTTTACAAAAAATATTAATCTAACAACTAATTACTAACACTGATATTAAAAAAAAGTTGACAATATCATAAAAAATGATCAAAATATGCGGGAATTGAAGAAATTATTGTCAAATTACCTTTCGTCGCAGCGTCATGACAACAGATTTTCCAGCTGCATCAAGTAAGAGACTGTGATCATAAAGGGCTTTGAGGTTGAAAAAGATTTTGCCATTAATACCTGTGACTGTGAAATTATCAGTTAATGTTGTGACATTTCTCACAATTGATAGGTCAAGGTAATGTGGAACACGATATTGAGGGCTGATGATACCACTCTGGTAATTTGCTGCAGAGGATTGTACTCTCTTCATGATTCTTTGTTTGAAGATGGTGTTATGCTTATGTATGTATTCTTCTATGGTTCATATATATATAATGCCACTTAAAAAAATATAATAAATTCTTTCAAAAAAATAAATAATAAAGTTTGTATATATTATAATAAAGTAGCATTGTATTTTTGTGCTTTGTCTGCATCCGTGTTTGACAAGAAATCAATTTATATGAAATGGTCAATGACAAGTTTAATGGGGGCTATAAAGAAGACTACAAAATGTTGAACGTTGAAAATCTTTTTAATGTATGTGTTACTAGACGCTTTCAATGGTACGTGTGGTGGTGATGATATTTTATTGACAAATTGACAAATGATGATGTTAGAAGCATCGTCCATGACAATAGATGATAAACCTGTAGAACAAATTTGTAAGTTCGAAGTTGACCGAACTTCATTCTTAACAAGTCAATCACATCTTAATTTCATTCATCCAGTGTGTGACAAAAATAAATTGATGATTGTCTCGACAAAGTTCTTTGAATGCAGGGCCATTTCTATAAAATAGAAGATTCGATTCTCATAGTAAAATAGTATCCCAATTCCCAATAAAATAAAAACGATTGTTTTTAAAATTTTCTAATCCTAAGAGGCAATTTAGGAGACATAGAGGAAGATTGGAAAAAAAAAATGTAGAAACTGAAATTTAGGAGACATATATTTGCAACATATACCAAAATTTATAAACATTCAACGTGCAACATATAACAAAATTAACAATTATATTTTCCAACATTCAACATATAACAAAATTTCGACATTCAACATTCAACATATATTAGAACCATATATTTGCAACATTCAACAAAATTAGCAATTATACACTGAAATTTTAAAAAGTTATTACTAATAAGTATTAAGCAACATATAACAAAATTCGTGTAGCTAAGCTTCATTAAAAAATTCGAATCAGAAGAACTTCTAAACATGAAAAGAAATAAAAAATATTAAGCAAAAGAGAGGTGTTGAGTGAGAAGAAGAAGCTCAAACGCGTACTGAAAAAAGAAAAAGAAATAACATATTTTTTTTTATGGGAAATGTTAACGAGTGCCCCTGAGACACTTTTTAAGGGTCTCAAGTAGTAACTTTTTATAAAAACTTGTGTATTCAGTGCATTGGAAATTGAATTACTTAATGAATAATTTTCTCATTTAGAATGTTTAAAGAGTGCCCTGAAAATACTTGTTAACAAGACCCTTTTTTTATTTGAGTGGGGTGTGGGTATTAAGTTATATATTTTTTTTAGGCCCATGTATTTTGGAGACCCGACTTGCTTGAACTGTTTACACTTCTCCAAAGTCGGACCTGTCTGGATGCTATTAGTAATCAACGTGTGCGGATGAAAGCGTTCGGTGGTAGTAGAAATAAGCACCAAAAAATTTTGGAATCAGATTTAATAATCTCATCTTTAAAGACCTGGTCCCAAGCAAGATTGATGCCATTAAGGACAACTAACAATTCATAGAGTGTTACTTTTCCCACCCTATGCCTTTCCTCGCGCGCCCTATTTTTTTTTTCCAAAAATACCCCTAGTTCGGAATATATAATCCGAACACATTCCGGAAAAGAAATTCCGAACAAATTCGTGGATTTTGACACTTAAACCACCTTGATTGATGTTGATGCCAATGTTGAACGAATGGATTCGGATTACATAATCTGAAAAGTTCTAACAATTTTCGTATTGTGTAATCCGAACAGTGTAAAATCACCCCGTTGAAAGTCAACAAATGGGGTGGGAAACGTTGTTTCCGGATTACATATTTCGGAAGTAGTATAAACTGTCCGGAATGTATAATCCGAATTGCATCCGCACAGAGGCAGAAGCCATATGTTTTGGCTGAGTCTCTGTTTTAGAGCATGTAGTTCAACACTTTGGCCTTTGACCAGTTGTTCAAACAAAAAATTCAACCAATCATGTTGTAGCTTGTATCCTGAAGCCAACCAAGACCGATGCCCTGCAAACAATCACGCCACCAACATGCAGCCATGATAGGGGTGATTTCTTTGTCATGCATCACCTCTATCTTCTTTCCGTTGTTGATGCATTTTAAATTGTCACACCACTGCAAATAATAAAAAAGAATACCTAAACATCAATTTACACTCATGGCTTCACAAACAGAGCAGTTCAACAATTTATTAAAGTAACATTAATAAACATTAGTTTCATGAATATAAACATCATTTTCACAAAGATTAACACCATATTAAAGTAAGTTCAACATTAATAAATACCTGGCCATCAGACACCTTCCTGGCCACGTGCACACGGTACCTCCACAGGAGGCTAGTGTCGTGTGGGCCACCGGGATAGTCATCAAGTGGCTCAGGGTCCACCTCACGCTTCTTCCTCGTCCGCCTTCGCTGTGGCTGCACGTCTTCCATGTCATCATCCATTGCCTGAAGCTCCTCCTCCTCTAATTGTTGCACGTCCATCTCGTCATACTATTGCTCATGCTGCTCCGACTGATGTTCGACATTAGGCTTGACATCATCACGGTGTCCTCTGGCACCCCGACGCCTCAGAGGAACAACACCTTCCTCCTCTACCCGTTGGGTACGCTCTCTCCTACGGGAAGCATGCCCTGCCTCCCTTACGCGCTGAGTAGAGGATGAACCTTATGTAACACGCACACAACACAATCAACACAAAACAGTACAAAACAGACACTGAAAACAAATACTGAGTGTTTCTAGAATTTATTTTCCGGATTGCAAAAATACAGTCCTGAAAACGAAATCTGGATTGCATCATTGTAGAAGAAAAAAAACGGTACAAATTACATGCATTCATAGAGAAATCGAACTAACCTTCCATGTGATGTTTATCAAGGGTTGAAATGCGGTCCGTTTGAGCAAGATTTCACCGATTTTGGTTGGATTTCTTCGGTTCGGAATTTGGGATTAGAGGGAGAGAGAGAGAGAGTAAGTAAAAAGTGAAACTGTAAAAATGGGGGGTGAACTTCCTTTTATACTTCGAATCTTTCCGGAATATATAATCTAGACCCATTTTTAATTTTCCGGATTTTGTTTTTTGGAGGGTAATTTTGTAATTTTGTAAGGCGTATGAGAAGAGCATATGGTGGGAAAAGTAACACTCCAATTCATATGTCATGTTGGAAGCACAATAATTTCTTCATAAACCACCAAAGCCTGCAAGACTCATATTACTAATGAGTTACTTTTATAGCGGCATCAAAACCAAGTATTTAGAATTATTGTATTCATAAAGACTCATGTGATACTTAAGCCATTCAACAACGAATACTGTTTTCTGGTAAACCATGGTGGTGACAAAGTCTAAGCATTTCCTTGAAACGCTCCCACGCATCATAAAGAGATTCCCTATCTTTTTGATTGAACCGAGTGATTTGGTCTCTTAGTTTAGCAGTTTTAGAAGGGGGAAAGAATCGGGCAAGGAATGCTTGCCTCATTTGATCCCATGCAGTGACGGAACCAACTTCCAATGAATGGAACCAAGCACTAGCTCTATCCCTTAAGGAGAAAGGAAAGAGGTGCAGCCTTACAGCTTCTTGGTTCGCTTTCAAGGTTCCACCGAGTCTTAAGAAAGTTGAGATATGCAGATTTGGATCCTCAGTGGGTGATCCAGAAAATTGGTTTTGCTGCACCAAGTTAAGTAGTGCAGGCTGAATCTCAAAGTTGTTACCCTCAATTGTTGGGTACACAATAATAACCTGTGGCTCATCCATAGATGGTGTCACATACTCCTTAAGAGTGCGTTCAAGCATAACGATATTATTTCGTGCTTCTCTTTTTCTTTTATGTAAGAACCTTTCGATCTCGGGAACAAATTCACCAAGACTTTTAGATCTTTGCATAAAAGAGCAAGAACCCAAGAAGTTAACGGTAAAAAGAAAGAAAGAAGTAGTAGAAGAAAAAGGTAAAAAAGAAAAATTCTAATCACTAATAAAAAGTTAATCAAATTAGTTAACTCCCCGGCAACGGTGCCAAAAACTTGATGAGTAAAACCGCAAGTGCACGGTTCTACCGTAGTAGTAAAAAGAGAGTATCATTCCAACAGGGAGTTGTTCAATTCAATTAACTTTTGTTGGTGATTAGAGAAGAGTTCAGTTGTAAAGTTTTGATTTTTAACGGTAGAAAACAATGATAAAAAGCGTCTTGAGATTATTGGTTCATCTTGATGACAAACCCTAAACCTAAATTTTATATTGGGCCTACTTTCTAAAGACAAGTTTCTCTTAAGTGGAACAAAGTTTCTCTCGAAATTATTGAGTGTGTTCCTCTAGCAACCACGCCTATTCTCATGGTTGATTGCTATTAGAATCCTTGAAGAACGAAACTTTATTTGTCTCAAGGTTTGCTGGACTATTCTCATGTTTCGCAATCCCTGTCTAATTTCACTTGTTCCAATATCAAAACTCCGTTGTCGCTTTATGAATTGATATTTGTGATGATGAATTAACAAATACTAACCCTCCGCTGTCGCTTTATGAATTTGGTATTTGTTAATTCATTATATAAACGGTGAAATTAGATTAGAAAGTAGATTTATATAAAATTAGGGTTCGAGGCTTGGTTTGATTAGGATTAGGTCATTAGACTCATCCAACAATCCAAAGACAAGAAGAGTCTACTCACTCATGTTCATCGT
>Ga0315914_1008941_pt1 | contig 13083 bp, 7 predicted proteins | sample MpolenodulesMG_FD_203920 | JGI IMG/M metagenome (GOLD analysis project Ga0315914, IMG submission 203920) | Medicago polymorpha root nodule microbial communities from Los Angeles, California, United States - elongated nodules | ecosystem: Host-associated > Plants > Roots > Nodule | place: USA...
ACACCCTTCAAAATTTTCATATTGCCTCCGTTTAGATTCTAGATTCTTAAGCGTGTTTTTGGGTTTTAGATTCTAGAATCTGAAAGCCATCAGAAGATCAATAATTTTGCCATTAAATTACATTTTGCCTCGACAGCAACAACAACAAAAATTCAACTAAAACAAAAAATTGTGTTTTTTTTATTGGTTTGACGTATAGAATTCGAATTCTTAACATTCATATATGTTTCATGTTATACAATATGAATTGTGTCAAACCCCCCAATTCACCAATTTCTAAACACATTGGGATTCAATATATTGATATATTTCGGATTCTATAAACCAAACATGTAAAATACTTATTTGACATATTCAATATTTTTCAAATTCAAATTTGAACTTCAAAAATATAGCATGAACATTTAAATCAAAATCTAGATAAGTTTAAATGATATAAATATTATAAAATTGATGTAATAGAATAAAATTAAAATAAATATTATACAAATAGAGAAGGTGCACACTCACTTTTGTCAGTCTTTGCATCCCATCAGTTCAAATAATAGGAATTAACGAATTCAAACTTTATAGTTTAAATTTGCATCCCATCAGTTCAAATAATAGGAATTAACGAATTCAAACTTTATAGTTTAATATTTTTATACGTTAGTGTTTTTATAACAATTGCCCTAAAAGTACTGTTTAACATTTTTTTTTTTAAGTTGTGGATTTCCTTTAGAAGAACTTAAATTTGCTAATATTTTCCCAACATTAAGACCTAAGATTTGATTGATAGTATTTGATTCCTTCATGATGAGCTTCGTTGCCACACTGATATCTATCACTCTTACGAATAAGCATAAATTATGCTCACTGGAAATTTCCTCTTAATGAAACTCACAATGTCAATATGAATGTTACTGGTAATTCGGCCCGTAATGTTTGCAACTAGAGTGGTAAATGCATCAAAAGTTTTTACCATAACTTTGAAATTTATTTCATGTGATATTTGAAATTGATTCTTTGATGACAGCTTCTATCATCCTCTTCTTTCAAAAAAAAAAAAAAACCTTCTATTATCCTCTGAAGATAAACCTCAAAATCTTGTCTCAAACCTCTCTTTGAAGAGGCTCTAAATCTTCTTCACATGTTGGATTGGAATACCTCAATTTCTCCTTGCTTCCATATTGTGTGTTTTTAGTTTCATCATGTACCATTTTTTGGAAGGCAACATGATTCATTCACCATTTTGTGTTATTTAGTTTAATACAACTAGTGCTTTCCTTAACATTCTTTCATTGGTTGCAAAGGGAAAAGGAAGAAAGAGCTAAGGTCTCACAAACCGAGTACCATTAGCATCAACGGTTAAAAGGGAACCTAAATTCATGGGGGGACTTCTACAAATTGTTAAGTCGACATTGTTTCTAGAATCCAGCTACGCAAACTAGTCCGCACAAGAATTACATTTACCATAGATGTGAGATATGCACCTATCAGTTACGCCGCAACAACCCACTCAACATAGCAACCTCGTTACCATATATATAAAAATGATATAATGTGTTTGCCTCATTGTGGAGTCTAATGGTTTCCAATTAATCAGGAAAGTACTAAATATTGCGGCACCTCTCGTCCCAGCACAACTTAATACCTGTAAGCAATCCCATCAACTCAGCATGAATGATGTTAGACCAACCAACACTAAAGCTAAACATGAATCAACCTTCTTGATTTTGGACGATACCTCCAAACCTGTTGCACCTGGGTTTCTTTACTTGTCATTCTTTCAAAGAATGATTATTATAGTTTTTTTTTTTTTCCCGAAAAATTATTATAGTTCTTTTGTTGCCCGCATTGTGTGTTAAGGCATTGTCCTTTCAATTAAGTTAATTAACTAATTAAGGTTGGATAATTCAATTGAATTCGGTTAAGAGATTAAATGATTCGATGAGTTAAATTATATGTTTAAGGTTCATATCATGATAAGGAGTAACATACAAAAAGATTTTAAGTGAGTTTTATGTTCATAGGTCATCCATTTGTAATTTTTAAATATCAATTCTTAATAAGCATTGAAAATGAGTTAATGTCCATTGGCATCCAAACAGATTATCATGAATATCATGAGCGCAAAATCAATTTTAGATCTAAATTTAAAATTGAAAATGAGTTTGGCTTGCTATTAGGTCCTTACGTGCTCTTCTTCGGTGAGAGTTCATGTTATGAATTTATTTTTTTGTTTTAAAGGATGAATCGAAAATTAATTAAAAATGGATTTAATTTGTTATATGACTTGAATATTGAAAATCTGGTATAAAGAACGAAGAAAAAGAAAAATCAAAACCACAATTGTTGCATATTTGTGTTGAGTAATTGAAAGTGATGATGTTGCAAATTTGGATTATTACACGAGAAAGAAGAATCCTGATGGAGAGGGGAGAGAACAGAGAAAGGGAGAATGAAATTAAAAAACTTGGTATTGCCGGTGTATGTTAAGAACTTTGGAACTTCAATATCCAACCATTAAACATTATTTTTCTTGGTCTCTCAGAGTAGGAGACTTACTGAGCCCTCCCTTTAGGTCCCATTTTACAAATGAATTGTTTCCCTTGTTTCTTTTGATATTTACATGTATTTTGAGTTTTCCTTTTTATTCTATTTGAATTTTGTCTTATTAATTTTGTCCAAATATATTTGACTTTTTACATCAGTTAGTTACATTATTTTATACATAAGACAAGTTTAGCTGAATTCACCCAGGTCAGAACAGGCCTCAAGACTCAGTGTTAGCGAACACTGAGTTGAATTCACAACATTGCAGGTGGAATCGACTCTTTTTACAAACTACAAGCGCGAGCAAATGGTATAAAAGAAAAAGTGCTATACCAAGAGTACGTAAGGGAGAGGGAGTATATCATAACAACAATGATAGGTTTCGGTTGTTAGTTTTAAGGCGTATAAACAAAAGATCAAAACACACAAGAAGACCAGTCAAGTCCCTTCAATAAAAATACAGGAAAGAAATAAACTTTCCTTTCTTCAGTATTGAACTACACTGCAATTTATTATACGAATGAGACTTTCAAGTGTTCAATGGAAGGGATGTTTTCATGTTGGCACTTTTCTTCTTTTTCCATAATAACTTCTTCCACAAACTTCCGCTTCCCGGTTTCTTAGTAGGTACAATGGCCGGTTTCTTAGTAGTTACAATAGCCAAATCATTAGCAGTAACACTGTCATCTGGAGCTTTAAATTCGTTCAAAGATAAAATCTTCTCTAGAGGTTGTATAATGCCTGGAATGGTGGCGAGATCGGAGTCACGGTCACTTACTTTGGAAACCTTGGATTTAGTATCATCTTCAGATAGCATCTGATCGAGTAAAGATCGATTCTTTGTTTTCATAACTTTCAGGGGAGCAGGGATAGGATTCGTTTTTGTTGTCGTGATGGTGGTGGTGGATGTGGTATTGGTAGGCTGTGCTGCAATAACATTGTCAAAAAGGGATGCATCCTTTGGTGGAGCCAATGACCTCAGCTGCTTCCCAAGATTAAGGATGGTTTCTTGACACTCTGCCAACTTTTCTGAAGCCGCTGTTATCTCCAAGTCCTGTAGGATTTAGCAACACTCTTCAATACAAAACTAACTCATAATTCAATTTGACAACATTAGAATTGTTTTATTTATGCATTTCTAGTCAATCATACACATGGAGATATGTCAGTTCATTATTTTCCCTAACTTGTCAATTGCCAATCTCCAAACATCAAACCTGAATTAGGGGCTTCGATTTCACTTATTTGTACCACTTTCTAAACCATATCAGTCGACCATCATTTACAATTATACTAGAAGAGAAATAAAGTGTTCTACTAGTCACATATCTAACAGTTTCTTGTTTCGGACATATTAGAGGAGTTAACTTTCTAATCAGAAGATAACAAAAATAGGAAGACGCTGCAATAAAAATCGATACCTAGATGCAAAACTAATTAAATGCATGTTTGTTTTCACAGTCGAAACAAAAAGGGTGCACTTTAATTCTGAAGCTGCCTTTAGGAGCTTCTATGTAGACGAACAATGAGAGTCATATCACCGTGGAAACAAATCTTGCGCTAAGATTTCCATTATGAATTACCTGTAAGTTTTATGTTAACTTGAAAGTTGGAAAGTATAGATAGTGTATAAATAATATTAGTTTTTTCCGCCAATAAAGCAATAGCATATCTCTCTGATAAGTTTATAATTGCCTTCTATTCAAATTAGTTTGAACTTTGAAGTGCAAAATATCACGTGATATCGAAGAACCAAGGCCTTAGCCCGTAGATATGTTTAATTCCAATCATTTGTATGTTTCAGAGATTTATATGAATGATATATCGTCCAATGCGTTGTATGTTTCAGAGATTTATATGAATGATATATCGTCCAATGCTTACCATACTCCAAATTGGGATCCCTAATTTGTAATTTAGAAAACATAGAATACTGAATGCTATCGAGACATAACTTTTGTATAGGGAAGAATCATGCATCATCTTGATTAAATATTTCAGAGTTTAACTAGTAATCTTACTATGAGTCATCGAGAAAAAGGAATAGAATGAGATGAGATAAACTTACAGTTCGCAATGGCTTGTCTTTCTGGTTAATATCATGGTTTGAGCCCTCCTTTGACATGCTGAGAACATTAATTGGATATGCAATAAATCCTCAATTAGAAATTAAAAGTTAAATATTAAAAGGAAATAGCATTGAAACAAATATTTGAAGATAGGTCTTACCTTTCAAGCTGGAGTTGCAATTCCAGACATCTGGTCTCTAATTCATCACAACTGTGGTTCTTGTTCTCTAGTTCCACTTCTAATTCCAAAACCTTGAGACCGACCTCTTTTAACTCGGCCCCTTTAGGCTGTGCATCAAGATCTGATTTCATAACTGTGTGATTTTTTATTTGATCCTCAAGTATTACATAAGATTCTTTTAAGGATTGTAACTCTAGTCTTGAGCTGTCAATAGTTTTCTCTGATTCCCGAAGTTGATCCATTAAGGAGTCAATCCTATCAGTAGCTGATTGAAGCTGCCCTTCCAATGTTTCCTTTTGAGATTCAGCATTGATCAATTTTCCTTTAATGTTTTTAATTTCTTCTGCCTCGTCAGAAGACATCTCTCGACTCTGACTCTGAAGATCATGACCATTTGAAGTAGTTACTTGAGGAAAACATGGAAACTGTTCTGTGGGATGATGCAACTTATCCTCCCCTACAAAATGACCTATCATCCCAAACTCTGCTTCACTTTCGCTTCGTGTCTCATCCCAATCAAATTGTTTCTTGATGGCATCCTTCATACAAGAAACATCCTGAAGTGAAAAGCAGTGATTCATTATCCAATCCAAGGCTGTTGTTAGTTCTTCAGCAAATTTTTCATGATCAACCTTGCCGTTCAGTAAATCATAACACACATGTAAAAATTGCTGTAAAACGTTGCTGAGTTCAGATATTTTCCATTGGAAAACACGGACCATGTAGCCCGTTGACGTTCCTGAATTATTTACTGAGGGTACAGTCTCATCACTTGTGCACAAGCGATCTGAATTATCACAATCCACAGCAGGTAAGTTAATTCTTTCAATAAGCTCAATTATCTTTCCTATTGACTTACTCAGGTCTTCATGAGCTTGCTGTTTGGTTCTCTTTATTGGCGAGAGGTCAGTAATATTTACATCACTGGATGGAACTACCACCAAAGAATTATTTGCAGGATCAGATCCTTCAATATGACCAGAGACTTTGTCTGAACCAAAGACGCACAGATCTAGATTATTCAGATTCCTCAAAGCTACTCTAATATTCTCGAGTATTTCATCAGGATTTTTGTGAGTGACATGGTTTTGTTCCAGGATCATTTTTACTACATCCTGAAGCCAACTGGGAATGTTATCCTTTAGTTCATCAAGGGCAGATATTTTTTTATTTGATGTTGAGAAGTCCGAAATGTGATCAGGGGTAGTCTCATTTTTCCTAGTTTCTGAGAAGTCATTGGTCTTATCAACTTCTTTCAAAGAAGCACCAGAGATTTCAGGGTCTTTTTCAACAGAGACCACTGCTAACTTTTCCATTTCAACAAAGTCATCCATGAGATTTATGTCTGAAGCTCCAATGCTTCTACAGGACCATGATTCCTTTTGTTTTCCACTTTTGACGTGCTCCGATTCTGAATTTAATGCAGAAGCCGAGGAGTCAGCACAGCTAACCTTGTCATCACTGCCAATATCAGACATTGATGCCAAAGAGAACTCGCAAAGGTTACTTCTAAGCTGCTCCACAGCAACTTGACCTTTAGATGATTCTTCATTATGCGACTCGAGTTGCAAAAGTTTTGAAGCTGTGCGAGAAAGCATTACTCTTGAGAATTGGAGCTCATTCATTTTCCTACTTAAGGAATCTTTTAACACTTTGTTTTCTTCTTCGACAGCATACAGCTGCTCTGTCAAAGTATTGATTCTTCTATTAGGAGTCCCAGGAGAACTGTCAAGTGAAGATTCAACCATTGAACTAGTTGAGTTCAACTTGTTCCTTCTTATTTCAAGGGTATCTCGTCCTAACATTTCAACTTCATTTTTCATTTTTGCAAGGGAACCAGGACCTGGTAACCGTTTCTGAACCAGAAGGCGCAATCTCTGACACTCTGATTCTAACTTGGCAATTTTTTTAACATTCTCTAAGTGATGTTTGTGAGAAACATCAGCTGTTCGACGACCAAATTCTCTCTCTTCATTTCGGATCTCCAACTCCTTTTCAAGCACTCGGACCTCATATGTCAGAGAAGCATTATCTTTCTCAATGGACTCTAATCTAGTCATCAGTGCACTATGATCTGCCTCAGCTTGAGTTAATTGTCTTTTGAGATCCTCAATCAATTTTTCTCTTGCAAAAATGGATGTATTAAGATGAGAATTTTCATTCTCAACTTTTGCCAGCCTTTTACTTGTCACGGATAACTGATCCTCCCAAACCATGCACTCTTTTTCAAATTCTTTTGAAGCCTTCATCACAGCATCATGAATCCTTTGCCCTTGTTCTTCTCGAACAAATCGTAACTGCTGCATACATTCCTTCAGAGCTCCATCCAAATGGGCTACTCTTTCTTCATAAACCAATCTGTCCCGCAAAGCTTCATCCAGACCTTGCTTCACCGACAAAACTTCAACTTTTGCTTTTTCCAAACCTTCAAAGCAAGATTTTAACACAGACCGTTAAAAGTACTCTAAAAATACTGAGTCATAAGTGGTTATTTACTTATTTTCATGTCCAAGGTTACAAGGCGAAGAATAAACGAACACAACAGAGACATGCACGAATGTTACCTGCCACTGCTTCTTGCGCAATTTTAGTTTGTTTCTTTACCAGCTCATCTTTAGAATTACACTCAGAAAGTGCCGAAGCAAGCTTATTTTCTAATTCTTTGAAGTCTTTCTCCAATTCTTCTTTATCAGCAACAAGTGCGTGTACCTAAAACACAGAAAATCAAACCAAACAACATACCAATTATTTTTATCACAAGTAGTACAGCAAAAATTATTTCGTGCATTTTACAATCTGTTAATTCAGCACAAAGGACCTGAGAAAAAAAATCAAGTAAAATAAAAAGGAAAGAATCTTCTTAGTTCTATAAAGTCACACTTAGTTGTTAAGTATGAGACATTAATAAGTGATGATGTATCTCTAAAATAGGTAGGATAAATAAATGAAGATAAAGAAAGGTTACAAGCATCCAATGTGATCATATGAAATAATCATATAAACTTACAAACAAAACAAAGTGATTGTGCTCGGTGTGGTTAATATGAATTGTTTGGGAGAATCCAAATTCAATTTCTCGGTGGAACCATTTTTTTACAGATTTTACTTACCTTCCGGCCAACCTGGCCAACCTCTAGATTACCATGAGAACAGGAGGGTTAACATATAAAATAAAGGGTTTTGCTAACCAGTGCCCTAAGGGCTATGGTTAAGGATGTCAAAAATAAAAAAATTTCATTAAAAACAACTTTTTTACTTTCATAAAGTTAAACATTCCACTTTTCGCCAATTTCCAATGCATAATTTCTATATTAATCTTCCTAACCAATGCCCTTATATATTAGGGCACTAGTTAGCATTTCCCAAAAACAAATTATATAAACTTCCAAGATTCCACAAAAATTGCAAAATAAATTCAGAATATAAATAAATTGATGCAAAAAAACAACAAGCTTATTACCTCTCCATTTTCTTTTGAAGTGAGATTGGAGTTTTCAGGAGTTAAAATTGTCTTTTCTGATGACTTTTTCCTCCAAGGCCACGATTTTTGATCCATAATGCTAACAAGGATGTAACTATAATAATAAACATTAGAAAATTATTAACCTCAAAAAAACAAATAATCAACCTAGTCTAACAAGAAAACATTTATAACAAAAAAAAAAGACTAACAAAAACTTTATATTTCAAAAAATTAAATTAAAAATAGCAATTTCCCATTTCATAAAACATCAAAAACAATAGTGGTTCACATTTGTATAAAAATCTAACACTAAAACACAACAAGACAAAATAAAAAACCAACAATTACTTCAAATACAGCCGAAAATAACAAGAAAAAAAGTTTTACTTCAACTTTTTTTTCCATTAAAAGTTTAGTACTAACATAAACTATGCAATGTCTTTTACGTAGGAAAGGAAAATTAAAAAGAAAATGGAATGTTCTCACCTTTAATGAAATATGAGATTGAGGTTGTGCATGTTGAAGTAAGAAACTTGTTAAAATGTTATGAAGAAAGTGTTAAAACATCAAGAGTGAGTTGAGATGAAAATGTAAATGATGTTTGGTTTGATCTGACACTCGCTGTGTGAAGAGAACTTAGCAACAACAGAGAGAGTGTGTGTTTGGTGAGAGAAAGGGAAAAGGGAAAGAAGTGAAAAGATGGGAAAGTGTTAGTGAAGAGTATGAGTCAAGAGAAAATGACTGAGTGAGAGTGTGTTGTTGGTGAGAACAGAGAGAGGTGAAAAAGGTGTAAAAAAGGGTGGTGATAGTAAGTGTCGGCTTGGTTGTTTTATTGGATCTGTGATTCTGCATAATAACACGAGAAAAGAGGAAGGTAGAGAGTATTTTAATGGAAATTATAAAATATTCAGATTCATGTCTCTCAATGACACAGCATTTCCTCCTCAAAGTTGCAGCTTACCCACAGGGGGCCACAGTATCAAATTAATATTGTACTATTTGTAAATGTTGACTCGATGGATAAAGTCATGAATTCAACTTCCGTTGTTAGACTGACAAAGTCGTGGTTTAGTCATCTACTCAACTTTGAGGTGTGTTTTGATTCAACTTTTAAGTCCAACTCATATAAATAGACAATAAATAAAATAAGATAAATGAAACAAATTTAAACTCATTAGTGTCATAGGGTTGTTACTTGTTTCATCACCGCAACCAACCCACTATTCTTAAGTTACGTATGGCCAAGCTTATTTTTAAAACAAAAGTTATTTAGAAAATTTTTTGGTGTTGGTGAATTATGCATATAGTGTATTGTATCATATGATTCTTGTTTGCTTGTGTTGATTTGTCATACTATGGGTGATGTCTTCAGTGCTTAAGTATCATGATTTGAAGGATGGTGAATTATAGATTGTGGAATAGGCGTTGAATCTTTTATTTTATCTTTCGTAAATGGCTGCATCCGGTGTTAGAGTGTTAGGTATTAAGAGCTTTTTGCCTTCCCTTTAATAGATGAGACCAAGCTATCATGGTGTATCTAGTTGTCTTTGGTTTAGTTGTTGCATTCCACGGCTAAGTGTAGCCATAAGCCTTTTGGAATTTTTTGGTGTAATAATATTTTTGTATGATCTTTTGTCTAACTGCAACCCTTTATAAAAGGTGTGTAGAGTTTGCTCACTTAAACGTTGGGTTGGATCGTTAGTTATCACTAAAAAATTTAATGATTGAAAAAATGTATTGAGTGAAATGTTATCGCGCAACCGTCCATAAGTAATAGTTCAATTAACAAATGTTAGAATCATTAAGCTAGACATCGTGATCAGAATTCGAATTTAAAATCCTTTACTTGTATGTCTGATTTTTCAAGTGAATATTATCAATACTAATAAAAAATATTATCAAAGAGTCTAATATCACCTACCTAGTTTTTTTTTTGGGTAGAAATTATGCACCAATTAAAAACTATGAAATTGTTCAAATTTCAACTGTTAAATACTTTTCATTTGGCAATTTGCGGATCAAGAGTTGTGACTTTTTTTTAACTTAATTTTTTTTAAGTTATTAGAAATAGAAAAGAAGTATAAAGAATGCTTAACCCATTAATATAAAAAAAAATACAAGGGATACTTGATCCGCGAAAAAACGACCCATAATCAATATTTAGGTCAAAGGAGGGAGTTCGGGAACCATTCAAAATACGGACAAGCCTCCATTTTTCATAGCAAAACACCACCTTCAAGAAAGAGTATTTGATGGCTTCCACAATCTCTCCAACCTCTGGATTCTTCGAGGAAAAGATAATCTCATTTTGTGCCTCCAAAAAATTTCAAACTATAGTTTTTTTTTAAGGAGGAAGGAAGGAATTAAACTATAGTATGTCAAATAAGGATTAACCCTTTCCGAAGTTTTTTCGATCAAGATGAGGATGAAAAGTGTTCTAGGAGAGAGACTGCATTCATGGATAAAATTACATTAGCTTTGGATCCACTTAAAAATCAAATATCACACCCTCCTCATAAACTACACCTACGAAATAAATCATCCTCTACTTCAAATAAAAACCTTACCTAGACTATTCTCTTCATCTCATTAAAAGAATTGCAAAGTGAGTGAAATGGGACATATTGAGAAGCAGGTCTTTGGTATTGGGACCTTGTTTGGAGGAGGGTTTTGTTTGGTATGGAAGAGCAAGCATCGCAAATGCTAATGAGTGTGCTAACAAATACTCTTTCTGATTACTATTATAAGCAAAAAAATCATTTTTTTAGATTCATTGAATAATAACTAAAATATGTGGTTAATATATAGACTAGATACATTAGGTTTTTTTAACAGAAGATTAAATGCATTAATTATTCAATAAATTTAAAAAAATATTTTTTTATTTATAATAATAATCGGAGGGAGTATTTTGATCAACAAAAAAGTTGGATAAATGGAATTGAGTTCTCGAAAAGTTCAAAGGCTGACTGTCCTTTTCCTCAGCCATCCCAATTCACGTACCACACTTATGACTAAACAATATCAAATTCATTAGGACATATATGTTTAACCAAATCCAAGTCACAAAGTACAAGTAATAATTAATTCTCAAATAAATAAGAAAATACTATGTAAGCATTGTGCTACTCAATGCTATAGTAAATCCCACTCAAAGGTATTAAGTTAATCGAAAAAATTTAATCTTAATATTCTCGTGACATCGTACATGGTTAACATGTAAAATATAAAAAGGGTTTGGTTTATCAACAACAATAAACAATTGTTTCTTTAGAATAATGGGGCATGCATAAAGAGTCAACTAAGATGCTCTGCTTCATAACTTAAGTCTTTGGCTTTACGCTTGGCATCCTTCTGTCAAATTTTTATCATTATCTTAACTTCATCAATAATTGTGATTATTACAATTGATCAATAAAGTTGACTGTGGACCAAATCTGAGTCATATATTTGGTAGTTCAAATAGTAGTAGTGTATTCAACTAACAAAAGGATGTGATGTGCCCAGGTTGTTTCCACTCAAATAATTCTCCTTACTTAATATTCGAGAGAATAATTTTAAAGGCACTCAAATCTCATCTCATAATATAAACTTTAAAAGAAATGATATATTGAGACAACCTTTTATACAAAATCATTTTAGTTTGGTCAATATTTTTCGCTTGATTTGCTTTCCATATCAATACTCACATTGCCTTGAATATTTTTAACTATTGTCTTAAAATGGTTCTTCAAATAAAATACTTAAACTCCAAATTATTGACCAATGAAGATTGGGTTTAGATGTCATGTGCGGACTAAGAACACAAAATCGATAATTGAACATCTAAAATGTACTGTACTTCAAGCAGTCAACAAAGAAAATCAGGAAGTTATAAAGCTTGAATACTTCAAAGTTCAAACATAGAGAGGTATATGTATCATTTACCAATCTTACCTACGAAGTATTTAAACTATTTTTTTTTTAATTTTGAAAAAATGTTTTATCGGATACTTATAAGATATTTCTATGTTACACAAAGATATTTATAATATACTTTTCATATACTATCTCGGTTCCAAATTATATGTCATTCTAAAAATTTCACATATACTAAGAAATACAATTAATGTTGGGTCGAAATGCAATTTGACATTTTTGTAAATTAAGTTAGGCCAAAAAAAAAAAAAATCGTTGCTTTCATCCGTTGCATCCTTATAGTTTTACTTATACAATTTTTTTTTATAAATAATTCTTATGCAGAACATGTTTCCTTGGTGATAAATAAGAAATAATTAAACTTTTATGAATTGTCAAGTTCACATGGTATGGAACCGCCACAAAAACCACAAAAAATAAATAAATAAATCTTTAAAAGATCAAAATTTGATATTTTCAGAACAAATAATTTCAACTTAGAGAGGATGCAACACATGCATTGATGCATAATAAGATTCAAACAAATGTTCAAATCTATAATATACTTTTCCATCAAAATAAAAAATCTATAAGATACATTTGCAAAATAATAAAAGTGGGACTATGAAAGAAAATTAAAAGTTCAACAAAGTACACGTCAATTGTCCAATTTTCCTGGATAATTAAGACACATAGATATATATATATATATATATATATCAGTTCCAGAATTGTCAATAGACCCCATTTTACAGTACTAGTTACTTGATAGCACAGATTCCTACATCATAACCAGCATAGGTTTCTGTATCATAAATTCATAATTCACCAAATTGTTTAGAGCGATGCTATTTAGTGTGACAAAATACACAGCGAAAGCATCCCGAGTAAAAACTGACCAATCACATGCAGCTGTTTGGCGGAAAACAAGGAGGAAA
>Ga0315914_1008943_pt1 | contig 13082 bp, 6 predicted proteins | sample MpolenodulesMG_FD_203920 | JGI IMG/M metagenome (GOLD analysis project Ga0315914, IMG submission 203920) | Medicago polymorpha root nodule microbial communities from Los Angeles, California, United States - elongated nodules | ecosystem: Host-associated > Plants > Roots > Nodule | place: USA...
TTAGTATTAATTTATTAAAAATAAAAAAAAAAAAACCCCCCCCCCCCCCCCCCCCCCCATTCTTGTGTTTTTCTCACCTTCACAGGCTGCTTCCATTCACTGTACAATTCCACAGTTATCCGCAAGAGATCTTTCCCCAAGGGGAATAGCAAGGATAGCATTAGCATATGGAACGTTAAAGATATCAGAAATAAGATTAGTGTTCCACCAAGTCGTTATTCATTAGATCACAAACAAGAAAATCTTCCATGTTGGGGGGAGGACGGGTTGACGGTTTACTGAAGGCTAGAGAACGAACCCAAGGATCTGACCAAACACGAATTAGAGAACCATCACCAATCTTCCATTTAAAACATAATTTAACAAGATTTTGAAATGCTCCTCAAGTATAGCTTGTTTGGTTTGGCTGTGAGACACTCAAACTTGCATCTTAGCATGATTGACTTTCGTGGAAACAAAGAAGCTTGGTTTCTTAACATTTACGCAACGTGCCTTTTTGTGCAATTTTGGAAAAAGCAACGCCATTCCAAGCAGGCATTTATTGTCGCTTTTTATTTTAGAGAGAATTTTTATTTGTTTTAATAAAGATAGGATTTTATTTAATTTTGCAAAATTCAATACACTATTATTCAAAATAAAAAATTTATACTAATTTCCTTAATATGTGTTTTAAGGACAATCACGTGTTGTTTGTGGATAGATAAAATCATAAAACGGCAAGAGTCATTGTACTAGAACTTATGGACTCCATTGATAAAATTAAAAGTACTTTATTTCTTTTCAATAAATTTAAAATTAAGAATCACTAACCCTTTCTAATAGAATAAAACCAGTTTTCCACTAACCATTTCCAGTGTACCAAAAAAAAAACAGTTTTCCACAACTTTTTATTTATTTTGGATTCAAAGTTCAACTTAATCGTCTCATCACACTGTATACCCGTGACACCTAATAATTCAACTTTAAAAAGGAAAAAGAAAAGGACCAATGTTCCTGGATGTTTACCCATTGACCAACGACTGCAGTCTACATCTTTTGTTCTACTTTTTGGATTTGGACATGTTTTAATAAATATTACAGGCATTATTTGTCAAAAAATATTTAAATACAAATAAATATTCCTTCAAAAAATACAAATAAATATTACAGGCATTATATGTCAAAAAACTATTACAGGCATTAATATATAACATTAAGGATCAAAAAGTAAACGTGATATACCTATAAAGAGTAAAAACAAAAACAAAATTTTGAAGCCTATATCATAGAACTAAAAATATGCCAAGTCTTCGTCAAGCATAACTCATGGTACTCAATGTTCCACGAAGTTACCCATTGACAGACTGTAATGCCATGCATACATCCAAAACTCTAATCAAGTTTTTTTTTTTTTTTTACAAAATAAACTATATTCCTTCCCTTAAATTTATAGAGTACATTAATACAATATAAATTTAAAGTCGTTAAAAACAAAAAGATAGAATCTGAGAACAAATTTATCTATGTTAAATGCATAAAATGACAGGGTACATATGCTATTAAATATGAATATATTTATGTCTCCGAATCTGCAACGTTAACGCCGTCAAAGTCATTGATTGAATTTGCACTTTGCTCAAAATTAATCTTTCTACCTGAAAAAATTAAACACTGCACTAAGACAGGAAACACCTCGCAGACAAAGAGAGAAGATCAAAACAAATAGTATGGTACAAAGACAACGAAATCACAACAACAATCGAAGGAGTAGTGAAAATGTGTGGAATCACTTATTTGACTAACAAAGAAAAGAAAAACAACTCGTATGTATGATTTCGGGTTAAAATTGACTCTAAATTACCTCTCTTTAATAGACAACAATAAAAAAGATGGCGACGGCCAATGTTTTAAAAGAAGAGAAGAAAGAAAAAAAGAAAGAAAAAAAAAACAATGGAGTTTAACTATCTTCATGTTATTACACCGCATTTGGGTGTTTAAATGCTTTATTTGAAGGAAAGTGTTTTTTATAATGTTGAAAATTGTTAGGTTTCGATTAAAAGTGGAGAATTGTGATTAACACAATTACTATGATTACAACTACTACTGTTTTTCCAGGAGTACAACTACTATTTGAGCTCGATTTAAGGGACGAGTGCATTTTTTTAATAATAATAAATAATATGGACTAGTATATATGTAGTTTTTTTTTTTTCCGCTAAGGAGGGACGAGTATATTTCAATCATATTACTTGATCTGTCTCATAGTAAGTGATTGTTTATTGTTTTACGATCGTCATGGACAATTTTGATTTTTAATATTTTAAATTATCTATTAGTAAAAATTATAACAAATTTGATATTTAAAAAAAATCATGATAAATCCAACAACATTTTTTATTCTACAATTTATTTTACATTAGTAGAAAAATATGACTAAAATATGTTCCGTGAATAGTGCAGAAAGTAAAACTGGGTCACCCGTCACCGGAGCAGCAACAAACACTGGCGGCTATCAGTTCTAATTTGAGAGAGAGAATATATGGTCAATCTTCCTCTTCCATGCAACTTGCAAGTCAATGCAACTTATTTAAATAAGCAAAATACCATGAAAATTTGAAAGGGTTATTATAAATAACGAAACACCCTTGGGCCACAAAATAAAACTCCAATATGAAAATGAAGGTCCTGCAAGTATTAATAGTGCTTGCTGCATTAGTACTTTTGCTAGAAGCAGTTGCATTTGCATTTGCATTTGATCAACCCAAACAAGTTCTACCTGGCTGCAATTACACTTGTGGAGGTGTAAAAGTTCCATATCCATTTGGCATAGGAAATTCAACAGCACAAAATCATACACCATGCTACATGGATTCCAAATTTTATCTCACTTGTGTAAACAACTCAAAATTAATCCGTGGTAAGAATATACAAGTCCTAGACATAAATCCGCATGGTCAAATGGAAATGAAATTTTTCGTCTCACATATCTGTACGAATAGTAGTAGTAGTAATAATACCGAAAAAGCGAATACACCTTTTCTCAGAGTTCCTTCTCTCACAATTTCAAGCACAGAAAACAAATTCATAACGGTTGGTTGCGACAGTTACGGATATCTCAACAGTAATTTCAAGGGTGCCACTTATTCAACAGGATGCTTAACAAGATGTTATGATTTTGATCCTAAAATGGTAATTGGGAATAACACTGGAAAATGCACAGGTTTAGGTTGTTGTGAAGTTGATATTCCTCCACTTATGAAAAATATCACCATACAAGCATTTAAATTCCCAGCTTCAACACTGTCGATGGAAAATTCTTGTAGCTATTCCTTTATTGCAAAACAAGGATCCTATAAATTTTCTGTAGAACATATAAAGAAACTACCTTATAACACTTTCCCTATGGTTGTTAATTGGGCTGTTACAAATGAATCATGTCAAATAGCCCAAACTACAGATAACTATGCCTGCAAGGAAAATAGTGAATGTGTTGATAAAGATTCAGATTATGACGGTTACAGATGCAAGTGTTTGGCAGGTTTTGAAGGAAATCCATACCTTCCCGGAGGCTGCAGAGGTAACTAACAGATCATAATTGTATACCGCAGTTTTTTTTTTCTTTCTTAGTTTAATTAATTTATTACGCTTCATATCTTTGATGTTTTTATGAATTTGGTTTCTCTTAATCATGTGACTCGTTTTAAAATGTTGTGTGAGCTCTAAAAAGTGGTTGACTATATAAAGTCCACCAAAAATGTTGTTGGTCATACAAAGTTTTTAGGTATTTAGTGATTCATCGTAATAAATCTGAATTCATTGAAGTGAATTAGGATTCATCGATGTATTACGATGAGAATCATACACACTAGAGATTTTACTGACAAACAACCATGCTTTTTATTGTCCTTCAGACATTAACGAATGTGCGACATCAAATCATACATGCCTAAGTAAAGCAAATTGTAATAACACTGTTGGGAATTACACTTGTTTCTGTCCGATCGGGCAACTCGGAAATGGAACAAGGTTAGGAGGGTGCAAAGTACCTGATGGAAATGGATATCAAATAGTACTACCAACTGTCCTCGGTAAGCAACAAAACACACCTAATTTTAATTAATAACCATTTTTTTAAAATCTTATGTGTTTATTAGTTATATATGATATTGATATTAATTTGTGGAACAATCTAAAATTTGGGTTCAATATATTTTGGATGCAGGAGTAGGAGCAGTATTTATTGTTCTATTTGTGTGGATAATTTCCTACTTAATATACCAAAAAAGAAAACTTGTCAAATTGAAAGAGAAATTCTTTAGGCAGAATGGAGGTTCTATTTTGGAACAGAAACTTCGTCAAAGAAAAGACTCGTCTCAAATAGCTCACATTTTCAAAGAAAATGAACTAAAAAAAGCCACTAACAACTTTGATGAGAGCTTAATCATAGGTAAAGGAGGTTTTGGTACAGTTTTCAAAGGGGAACTAAATGATAATAGAATTGTTGCTATCAAAAAGTCCAAAACAATAGATGAAAGCCAGATTGAGCAATTCATTAATGAGGTCGATGTTGTCTCTCAAATAAATCACAGGAATGTGGTCAAACTCTTAGGGTGTTGTCTAGAAACAGAAGTTCCTTTGTTGGTTTATGAGTTTGTTAGCAATGGTACTCTTTCTGAATTTATACACACACAAGGTAAGACGAACGGTCCAACTTGGAAAACTCGTCTTAAGATAGCCGCAGAGGTAGCTGAAGCTCTTTCGTATCTACATTCATATGCCTCAATACCTATTATCCATAGAGATGTCAAGAGTGATAACATTCTCCTAGATGGAACCAACATTGCCAAAGTGTCAGATTTTGGAGCTTCAAGATTGGTTCCAATCGATCAAACTGAAATAGCCACAATGGTGCAAGGAACTATTGGCTACTTAGATCCAGAGTATATGCAAACAAGCCAATTGACTGAAAAAAGTGATGTCTATAGCTTTGGAGTAGTTCTTGTGGAGTTGCTAACGGGGGAGAAACCTTTTTGTTTTGGTAGGCCGGAAGAGAGAAGAAGTCTTGCTATGCACTTTCTGTCTTGCTTGAAAAAGGATAATGTGTTTGAAGTTATTCAAGATGGTTTGTGGAATGAAGAAAACAAACAAGAGATCAAGGAGGTAGCTGTTCTTGCGGCTAAGTGTTTGAGACTTATAGGGGAGGAAAGACCAAGCATGAAGGAGGTGGCTATGGAATTGGAGGGAATGAGGTTAATGAATAAGCACTCTTGGATCAATGATAACTTAAATGTAGAGGAGAGTCGGTACTTGCTTCATGAATCATCATCTAGCCTTTATGAACCTGGTGATAGCAGCACACATGGCGATATCGGATATGACAGCTTGAAAGACCATGTACTGATAGCATTGGATGATGGAAGATGATTGTTAGAAGACAAAATGCTGTTCCATTTCATTATTTTAGGAGTTTTTGCATACAAATTTCAGTTTATAATTTTAATGTAATTTGTTTTATATAATGTTTTGTGTGCATGTAATCCAGTTTTTAATGGTTTTTATAAAGTAGAGACTGAGATGGAAGTGTTCTATAATAAGAATGTCAAAATTAGGAATATTCCTAAAAATCCAATTATTGGTATTTTATATTGGACTCTTGTATCGTGTAGTTTTCATTGCTTATTTACCCCTGCGACAATGGTTTCTTAATGGTTCCACATTTTTGTGCTCATTTTGTTTCCTTGTTAGATATCTTACTTTTGCGCCTCTTTGGAATATGCGCATTACACTAGTCTGTTACAATTAGTACACTTTTGAGTTGCCTTTGTTTTCTTGTCTGATTTACAATGGCAGCAGCGCCAACAAACAAGTCTATGTTATCCTTTGTGTTTTCCATCAGTCCCAATATCACATTGCAGAAACTTACCACTAAATACTGTACGAATCGGAAGATAATGTAGTTGCATCAGACTCGAGTAGTGGAAGAAAGTTGGCGCACAATTAGTTGTCCTTTTGTGGAAATCCATTGATTCAATGTTGATGGTCTATTTCGTCTGTACAAAACATGTTTTGATATTTGGAAGAAAGCTTGAGTCATCTACTTGTATCATGTTCAACGCCTCTATGATGTGGTTCATAACTTATTTACTCTTCAGATGACAGATCAAGATCTTCCATCGTACCTGAATAAAGCAAAACTCCGCCATTGAAGTTATTCTTTTAAGGTGATTTTCTAGTTATTCTTTTTTGGTGATTTTTTTAGCTCTGTATGTTATATTTACTCATTTTTCAAATGTTATAAATGCCATGTTTCATATGTTCAGATAGACAAGTATGGAGAGACTCCTAAGAACGAATGAGAGGAACCATTTTATGCATCACAATTGGGTAATTTATTGGAAAAGAGTCCAACATTTTTTTATAGCTTATATGTATTGTGTGTTAATGTTGAACTAGTTATTAGTTTCACTAAACAATAAGTTATGGTTACCCAAAATATGTGAAGAAAAGGGATACAAAGTCAGCAACATTTTGCATCAAAGAGCTAATATGTGACCATAGATTACCTGTCACCCATACTTCTTTTGCCTTCCATTCATTCTCATAGTGATTCTAGCAAAAAGGACATGCATGGTTACATTGGACAGCCTTTCTTTGGAGTCGGTCTCTTGTTGGAAGGCAGCCTCTCACTACTCTCCACAAAAATATTTTAACTCTTTGTGGTATCTTCAAGCTCTATAGTTTGCTCGATCAATCACCCGGAATCGGATACTCCTCATTGTCAATAAGCGTTTCCATTACAAACCAATATACGGATTTACCGTATAGATGCCTTCGTTATTGTTACCGTATAGACTTAGGCCTTTAACATCTTCGCCTCTGTGCGTCAATGAGATGTTACGGATTTCCTCTTGGTCTCTAGCTTTGAGTGTTCCATTGATGACATTCCACTTCCAATTGTTAGCACCCTGCAATTTTAAATCTAAAACCTTAAGTGACTCATACATGTGAGGTATGTGGCTGGTTATGTAAGAATTTTCGTGTCACCTCAACCATGAGTCCTTCCAAATATTTACAAATTCTCCATTTCCAATGTGTCATCTCATCCCACCTCTAACTATAACCTGTGAAGTATGGATAGTATCCATTGGATACTATGTCAAATAAAGACACTTGAAACAATAGTATCTTGGTTGGTTAAGAGAAACTAGCCTTATTTCCCTAGCATAGAAAAATTGAAACCATAAAGATGATGGAAACCCATACCTCTGTATTCTTTCTCATGGTTAATTTATCTCAACTTAGCCATTTAACGCCTTTACCTTGACTAACATTTGTTCCCCACTAGAAAGGATTGATCATCCATTGAATTTCATCACCAAAATTAGTAGGCAACTAAAAGTGTTCATACAATATGTTGCGATTGATTGTACAACTGATTTGATCAGAACTTCTCATCCCGCTTTTGAGAGATGTTTTCCTGATCATTGTTGTATCTGCTTCCAAAATATGTCTCTCAAGTAACCAAACATAGCCTTCTTTCTTCTTCCAATCATTGATGAGACACCAAGATATTTACCTGTTCTAATTGCTTTAGCGACTTGAAAAATATGATTGATGTTCACCTTCCTCTCTGATGATGGGAATCATATGATATTTTAGGCTACGTGAGGATGAAACATCATATGATATTTTATATATGCTTTTAGTTATTTTATTTGCATTTGAAGGCAAATTAGACGTTAATTAGAGAAGTTGTCTATGGTTTGAGGAACTTTTTGCATTGTTTTCATTTGAGTCATTGTAATTCAATTTTATCTTAAATCATGCAACTTCATAGGTGTTTTGAGTCTTTTTAGTGAGAAATCATGTAAATCGGCAATAAGACATCACGTGAAGGACCAATGATATGAAGATTGAAGATCAATGGTTCTTAGAAGGTATTTGAAGACAATACAAAGTGAAGAAAATTCATTTCAAATTCCAAGGCATTGCAAAACGAAAGAACGCTAAAAAAAGGTTGAAATCTGCATAATTTGCACAGGAGGGGCTGCCAATGTTTGCTTATTTTTCAAGATGGATCGGTGGAAATAGCTCAATTTTTTTCTTTTAACCCTTAATTAATGATGCACTGTAAATAGAGACTCTTGCACACTCTTTTATTCATTTAAAAAGTTAATAGTACAAGGCAAGGGTCAAGCATTAGACCTTCAAGGCAGAGGATCTTCATCATCCTCTTGCTCTTTCTAGCGTATGTTGCAACCTTCCACCGGAGTTTCAATGTGTTTCGGTGTTTAGGGTTGTCAGTCATGTAGGGAGATACACTTACGCATGTAGAGGCACGTGTAGGTTCTTACTTTCTCAGAGGTATTTGAATCAACAACGTATATTAGGGTTTCTAAATTCTCAATGTCCTAAAGGTACCCCCGTCTATTGAATCTTCGAAGGACATAAACACACTCTCCCTCTCGGTAGTTCTACAAATGGACAACACTATCTCGTCTACATTACCAAGGATGAGAGAATAATGAAGTTATTGGGCTGATTTAAGTCATAAAGTCACTGTGTTTCGCTAATTACCATACTCGTTATCTTATTTACTTCCTGATTCGAGCAGGTTTGCACCAATATTAGTTATGGCACCTTCCTAAGTATCGTTATCTCAGGGTGGTTCACTTCAGAGGAGACAAATCGTACGCACAACAGTAAAATTAAATAGGATTTGAAAAATAACTGAATAAAGACTTTAAATTAAATTAAAATATCCAACAACAAAATAGAGGTTCATCTTAGAAACCTTAGCCTAAAAAGATTTAGAGACTCCTCCCTTGAAGCTCCTAGTGTTTGGTTTCCTCTTGAACCACTTCGTTCTGAATGAGAAATTATGAATGAGAGGAGTGGTATTTATAGGGAGAGTTTCCACCTGAAGTTAAGCTTAAAAATCGGGCTTTTACCACTTAAAAGTAGCAAAAAACATTTATGGCCCGCATTTCCAATGCTTGGGGGCGCATGGCTTGGTTACTTAAATTTTATCCCCACATTCATGGGAATATTTTATTTCCATGGCGCCCAAGTGTATTTTCTCACACTTGGGTGCCTAGCTCGTACTTGCATTGGGGCGTAAGCAATGGCGTATCCAGGACCTTAGACTAGGGGTTGCAAACATTTTAACTTCATTAATATATATATATATATATATATATATATATATATAATTATAAAACTTTTCATCTAATAAAGAAAATGGTAAAATAAAAATAAATTGAAACTGCAAAATCTATGATTTTATAATTGTTTTACTCAACCAAAAAATTTTTTTTACAGGGAAGCACATAATTTTTGGTATCTTTCATGATTTTTAGACAAATAAAAAGATATAATATTATACTGCTCGGAACTAGCAAGAGAAATATCATCAATAATATGTCTTTGATGATTATAGTCAAAGTCTCTAGAATTAGAAAGAAATAAAAAGGAATAATAGAAAATACTTCATCTATTCCTAGATACAATGTCGATCTAGGTTTTTCTTACACAAATTTAAAAAAGTTAAAAATAAAATCAATAATGTTGCAATTTTCCAAAATTATTCTTATTAATAACTAGCTTCTTTGTTTGAGAGCTTATTAATTAGTTATCATTTGTTTGTCATTGTCGTAAATAGCACGAAATATAATTTAAAAGTAGCAGAGATGTTCACATGTCTTAACTAGTAAAAATGCTGAAATTGTTAGGTCGGACACATATTTTAACTCCGACATCTCAAGTTATATGAAAATTTATAATGACTTTGCTTTTTTCGTCTATTTATCAAAAAAATAGTAGAAATAATATTAATTTATTTATTGAGTATTATATACTATGTCATAAAGACATCCCACTAAATAAATTATTATTATTAAGAAAGTTGTCCCACAGACGCCACGCAAACAAAACAACCTTTAGCTTCGGTCAATAACTCTCTAGCTTTTACTACTTTTTTGGTAACTTGTCCCGAAACAGACGCCAAGCAAACAAAACAACCTTTAGTGGGATGTCTTTATTCCACAGCGAGGGAGCAGACACCACACTAGCAGAGAGTTATTGACCGAAGAAAACCGAGAAAAGTTGTATGGTGGTGTGTGTGATGTCCAGCGGTGCCATTTGTTACGCGTCAGAAGGTGAGATAAAAATCATTGGACTTGGACCAGTGCAGAATGTTGGTGCAACAGTATGGAGGTGCAAAATAAATATTTGAGGGTGTACAAATACAAACAAAACAAGATTATTGGCTGAAAAATTAAAATTTCAGCATATGCAGGTGCACCCCCCTCACTAAGAGGTGGCTCCGCCCCTGGGCGCGAGTGTATTTTTTTTCCACACTTGGGACGCCTAGCCTACACTTCGGGTGCATGGACATGCTTGGGGCGCATGGACCATGTTTCGGGCCATAAGTCTTCAAATGTTTTGTTTTGCTCATTTGCATGATTTCTTTGTGAATTACATCAAAACACCTTAGAATTGTTATGTTTCGGAAAAAGTAAAATTACATGACTCAAATATAGAAATCATTATAAATGTTCCGAAATCATAGACAATTATTTTAATACTCCTTTATTCTGGATGAAAAACTAACTAAAAATGACTGAAAATATGCTTAGAATAACCTATCATCAGTTATGATTTGATCAAATCATGTTAAACACGTATACAACAAAAGTATAAAGATATCATATTTGGACAACCTCTAATCCTTTTTTATGCTGTAATTAAATTATCATAACTACGTATCAATCGTTTGACAGTCTACACATACACTCTTTTCCCTTTCTCTTCTGTGAGCCGTCACCAAAACTCTAGTTTCTTCTCCTTCATCCACTAAAGAGGAGTGATTTAGGGTCATTATCGATGTACTCTATCAATTTGAATGAATGAATATCATTTATTTCATAAAAAAAAATAAAAAAAATAGATCACATGCACCGTGTAGATAATATATCATTTAATTTAAAAATGAGACATTTATTTTTCTAAATTTATAGAATTGCACTCCTTTGATTGAATGCATCCAACGCCAATTTCCTCTTAATTCACATTATATAACCTAAGATCAATAAGAACAATAATCAAATAAATTGTTTTAAATGAAACACACACATATAAGGGTGAAAATAAATATATAATAGAGGGTAATAATTTTTTTTTAAGGAAGTGGTAACGATAATATAAGCTTATTAAATGTAAAATAGTTAATTTAATTTCATCTTTAAAAAACTTATTAGCTTATCCGTGTTTTTCTATACAAAAAAGTTGCAATCTAAATTCCATAAATTTGAATATTACTGGTGCAAATTAAAGACATATACTTGCATGGGCTCTCAATTTTCATAGGTTTCTCTAACTTCAAAGATGCAACAAATGAAATACATGAAACCTCCTTTTATCATCTTCTCATTCCCATGAAAAATAGTTATATTTACTAGAACATTAAAATATAAAATAAAATGAGAAAAGTAGACTAACAATCATTTTTCTATTTTCCCTTCGAAAAAAAAAAACATTTTTCTATTTTGAAAAGAATACACATGGTCAAGTAATATTTCTTTTTTGTGGTGGTTGGGTTTTGAATCCCGGACCTATATTATGCATTGTTTCTACCAACTGAGTTAACATCACGAGAATCATGGCCAAGTAATATATTACAACTTTGTGGGCATTCTCATATATTTTTTAAACCACACTTAAAATCTAGTTTTGTCCTAGTACATAACTGAATTTTTTTTAAATACCTGATGAAATTTTGTAATTTCTAACTTTTTTATTAAGAAAAGTGGACAAAGTTGCACTGCTTTTGCTTAATTATTATCTTAAAAATAATTGGCTGGTTTAGAAAAATTTGAAAACTTCATCTTTTTGCAAATAATTTTATATCTTAGAACAAAAATATTCTAATTCTTCGTCATGCATAACTTAGTCATCAAAAATATTCTAAGTTTTCTATATTGCCACTTTTAATTTTCAAGAGAGAAAAAAAGAGGCAGATCAATGTTCCTAGATGTTACCTATTGACTGCTGACTAATAAGAGTGCCAAACATACGTCCGATATCTTAAATCAAAAGTCCCTTGTAAAAAAAAACATCTTAAATATGAAGCACGGACACTTCTTGAATTAAACGTGCATCACCGACACATATAATTATATTTCTTAAATTATTAACAGTGTCGGTGTATCAGTATCCGTGTCAACCCACTTGGGTTGGCCTAGTGGCATTGATTTGGGACCTGGGAGTGTGCTCCTCCTCGAGGTCTCAGGTTCGATTATCCCTAGTGCCTTTAGATTCTTCAAAAAACAATCAGTACTTGTGTCCGTGTCTATACCCGTACTTATTTTGTAAAGCAAAAATATTCAAAGTCTTCCTCAAGCATGTACTCTACTATATAATTTAGTTGTCATTACTCGTGTTAGATTTTTGTATTGTTATTTAGAGTGTGTTTGAATATTTGACTTAATCTATTAAAGAAAACCTATACAAACAAAATATGAGATTTTTCGTATGTTTTTTTCAGCTAATTTTATAAGTTCTAAAAATAACTTATGAAAGCAGCTTATAAATATATACAAAAATAGCTTATATAAACTTATACTTAAAACACTTTTCAAAAAAGTTGAAAATTAAAGTTTCTCTAAAAGACTGAGATTAAACATCCAGAAACAATGTAGAATTTGTGATATCTAGAATCTGAAGTAATTTCTGCAATGGGGTTCTCTCTTGTAGAAAAGTATGTGTGAACTTGGTATTTTGAACACAACTCTGAAAGGAAAATGATATTTGTCTTTTGTACATTTTTTCCAAATTGTTTTCTTTGTACTGTTCCTAGAAATTGCTTAGCGAAAGCAAAGATTTGTTTTTTGTGAAAATCCATGTTAGTCAATGGGAAAATTTAGCAAGACTCAATTTACGTCCTGAGAAAAATAAACCAAAACAAGTCTCATTCTCTTTAGTCCATGTTATCTTTTACTTTTTTACCGAACAGAGAGATGTGGATAATTTCAACCACGACGGTAGAATCACTTTCTCTTTATAAGTAACAGTAAGTGAAACACCGAAGTCACAAGGCTAACAAC
>Ga0315914_1008944_pt1 | contig 13078 bp, 8 predicted proteins | sample MpolenodulesMG_FD_203920 | JGI IMG/M metagenome (GOLD analysis project Ga0315914, IMG submission 203920) | Medicago polymorpha root nodule microbial communities from Los Angeles, California, United States - elongated nodules | ecosystem: Host-associated > Plants > Roots > Nodule | place: USA...
TTTGCCATTTCAAAAAAAATAAAAATATCAGACACATGCTGCAAAAAAAAAAAAAAAATATCAGACACATGCTGCAAACTCTATCCAAGACATATGAAATATTACAAAACAAAACAACAAGCCGCAGAAGGCTGCATAGTTAAGTGAGATATTTTAGCTGGTTAGTAGCACACAACAAACAATACAGCATGCAAAACCAGTGTATAAAATCAGTGATAGTATTAGCAAATTGCAAAACAAATTTCATACATTATGTCAAACAACTTTGCAATGAGTAATATTAATAGTAAAATGAAAACAAAATACCAAACCAGTATGCACTCAGTAATAGAAATATCAAATTACAAGCAACACTAGTAATCACAAAACCACTATGTTTAGAGACTAAGCCAATTTTGGAAGACTCTGCAGATTTGTGTTTACCATTGCGGTGATACAAGACTTCCATGGTAAATATGAAGATCCATCCCAAGTTGGCTAAACATCAATGGATAGTACACCCGACCGTTATTTAAGTTATACAATACATATTTGGAACTTGTTCTCAATAGAATAATACCATCTTCCAAAATGAACAAGGGGTCAACAAAAGGAGGCAACCGCCGAGAATGTTGAAACTCCTTGTTAGGGATCATCATTAATCTAGTCCAAGACTTAGAAACTCCATATTTTTTCATCAGCAAAATACTTAAATGAGTTGTGCTAGCGTCGACACACCCAACATAGGAATAGGATCACATACCTCAACATAATCATGTTCAGGCAACAATACTTCCTTATAAGTCTCCTTTATAAGATCAAAGGAGAGAATCACACTTTGATTAGGACTAACACCTCTTTTAAATACCCAATTTAGAGTGCCACTCACAAATTTCCCTACCCACCGAGTGGGGTCAAAAGGAAAATTCAGAATAGTTGTCCAAGAATTTGCACCAAAAGTATACATTCTGGTCATTCTTTCATTCAAACTACGACGCACAACTACTAGCACCTTGTACTTGTCATTAATATGATCATAACCAAAGCCATGATACATGATCATCGATTCATCATCAAAACAATCGAGGGCTGGAGATTTTTCGAATTCCAATCCGATAGAAGGGTTCCACAAAGTAACATAACATTGATCTGTATAAAACAGACACAACAACCCATTTCATGAACCTAAAATATGGAACTTGTCTTCCATGCTGAACTCAACACAGCTTGAAGTGGTTCTGAAGGGTTTTCCAACAGCTTCACATGGATAGATGCGATTTTGCGTTGATTAAAAATAAACATACTGAACAGTCGAGAGGATCTCCAAGATGAGTTCGACTGACAAGAACGGCAATCGTTGCAAACGAAGTAAACTACCGATGAGAGAAAGAGTGTTGTTTTGGTCTTCAATATTAACTTTGTCGCTCATTGAAATTGGGTTGTGCGTAGAACACAATTACGAAGGAAAGTTTTAAAGTTTAAGGTGTACACTTTTTTTTTTTTTGACCTAACTAGGATTTTCCATTTCTTTGTACTTGTTTTTTTTTTCCTGCCAAGTCAGATCTCTGCGGTGTTTTTATTTGTGGATATTATTTTATTTTTTTTTAGGAAAATCACATTTTGTTTCTATACAAAGAAAAAAAATTATCTCATGTTTGTTCTGGTAATAATTATCTCATGTTTGTTATTGAGGGAACAATAATACAATTTTTAATTTCATATAAATATAAATTTTTGAAAAAAATTCAATATAAATAATTTGGTCTTTTTGGAATAATAATTTAAGGGTTAATGGTCCCTATATATTTTCAGAATTTCATTTTTAGTTCCTACAAAATAAAATCGCACTTTTTTGTCCTTATAAAAAAATTTAGTCCCTGTAAAATTTTACATCAACATTTTTAGTCCCTGTGAAAATTTTACATCAGCATTTTCGGTCCCTAAAATGTTAAAGGAAAATGCCACAAGGACTAAAAAGTGTGATTTTATTTTGTAAGGACAAAAAACAAAATTTTGAATATTTATAGGGACCATTTACTTAATTCACCCTAAATTGTTTTAATTACTATATTATTTAAAGAATTTATTATTTTGTTATTCATACTTTAAATAAGTAAACTGGTGGTTGTGAGGAAAAGAAGAGAGTGCGTCCTCGTAAGCTTAACTCGGTTGGTTTGGATAATGCAAATCATTATTTGGGTTAAATATATTTTTTTAATGGCATATTGAGAGTAGATGTTTGGGTTTACAACTTATTATTTTCAATGCTGTTTTTGTTACTTTCGTTGATTGTGAATGTTGTAAAAATCTTTTAGTCTTTGTGGCACATCTTGCGTTAGATGGACTCACTTTTTTGTTCTATTATATATCTCATTTTGACTTGTTGAAAAATAATTTATTATTTTTAATACTTAAGTTACATTTAAAGAGCCTATTGAATATAGCATATGCACATACCTCATACTTCCTTGGTGGTTTTATTATATTGTGTTTTATTATATTTCTTTTAGGGGTTCTGTTTTATTATATGACACTTTACGATATAAAAAAATATTAATATTTTTTTATTATACTTTTTATTACTTATTACTTTTCTTCTTGTAATTCATTTAATCTCTTTTTCCCATGTCATTAAAAAGATATAATTTTGTAAAATAATTTATAATTTCTCTTTTAGGATAAAATTAATTATATTTTCCAATATTTGTGAAAATATCAATCGTGACTTATAATAAAATATTGATTGAGTATAATTTTTACTCTTACCCAACAACAAAACTAGTCTCAGCCTTTTCCAGCAAATCATAAAAGATCTTACAAAGTTGTTAAACTCGAGTGTCTATATTAACTCGTTTAGCCTAGGTAAATTCGACTCACAAACTCGACTCTTTAACTCATTAGAGTTTATCTAATATTAAAATAACATATATAGATAATACAATATCATTAAAGTAATACTAATTTAACATTTTATCTCTTAAATAAAGCATAAATAATTTTTTTAAATAGATGAATCTGGACGAAAAACAACAAACTCATGTAGAGGTATAAAAAGTTGTTCATCAAACAACAATGAAAACGTAAATTATCTTTTTAAAACCAACAAATATCGCAACATGCAAATAATTATCGTGAAATCAAAAAATTATGTAGAATCACAAATTCATAAAGCACTAGTAACGTAAAAAGAATCGTGAGTTCGCTATTATATCATAGTTTTCGTCAACTAGTAAGAGTTTACTAATATTTACCAAAGTGTTTTTATGAAAAATTTGCACATGATGTTTTTAAGACAAATTTTAACATATCAGAAGAAAACTTTAGAGCAGGCACTACCTAAAATATTAGAGCAGGCACACCCATATGGGGTGAGTCGTAGGCTGTAGAAAAATTTGTTGGGTGAAATGGAAGAAAGTATGTCAACCAATAAGTAATGGAGGGGTAAGGGTTAGGGAGAATAATCTAGTCCAAAGCCTTAAGGTTGGACTTCTTGGGGTGGAAGTGGGGGAAGGGATGGATTGGTGGAAGTGGTGTCCGGAAGAGGGTGGAGTTTTTTCAGGAAAGTTTTGCTATACTTTCTTGGAAGATTTGTTTTTGGTAGATGGGGGTGTTACGGGGGAGGAGGAAGTGGTTTTTCAATACCTTTTTGAAGAGTCCGGCTCCTTCAAGAGTCTTGTCTTTCTCTTGGACCCTTTTACTTGACTACATACCAACTTGGGAAACTGTCATATATATAGAGACGTGTATTGGACGTGGGCATGTCAAGGTGCGTGTTTTGTGATAGTGAAGAGAAAACTTTGGTTCATTTGTTTTTGCATTGTGAGGTCATTGCAAAGGTGTAGCCTAAGGTGATGAATTAGATTCAATTCAATTTTATTTCTCCACCTAATTTGTCTATTCATCTTAATTGTTGGACAAATGAGGTGCATAATAAAAAGCTAAGGCGTGGATTTTGGTTAATTTGACATGCCATTATTATTTGGGTGATTTGGAAAATGACAAATGATAGGATTTTTAACAAATGGCTTTGGGGATAAATGAAATGGTGGAACAAGTGGAATGTGACTTCTTGGTATTGGAGTTTGAATAGATCGAAAATTGCTCCTTTCTTATATTATAAGTGGTGTTGGAACTCAAGAGATTGTCTAGCTAGGTAATTGCCTATTTTTGGGGTGTGTAATTGCCTCAACCATGCTTCTCTGTCTATTGTGTTGTATGAATGAAATTATGACTACAATGTTGTCATTTTTCTGCATAACGCCTACACTAGCATATTGTTAATAATGGAGATGATTTTACAATATGGTGATCAAATAATTATAATGATCAGCCACCCTTTTTATATGTTCAAACTTAGAAAAACAACTAAATTACATCAACACACATAAATGAAATCAGCACTAAAGATTTACCCAAATCTATAATTTACAATGTTCATTGAGGGAGTCATAATAAGTTCTAAATTTTGGAGAAAAGATTAATATATTCAGAGATGGATTTTTTTACAGCTTCTTAGAATTTCCTTCCAGTCCTTCTTTATCATTAATAATTAGATCCAATGGTGCCATTTTGGAAACATCCATCATCAATAAGAATACAATTCCAATCTATAAAATTTCCCACCCTATGAATATGTAGCTGATAATTTTGAACCTCTCCATTTACTCTGTTAAACTCTTCCCCCAAAATTGCTAGCTTTATTGAATTAACACATTTGCCTTTTATATGAGAAGTTATTATGAATGTATTGACTTGCTCACTTTTACCATTTTCACTTTGTTCAAGTATCCAAAATAAATAGACACTATCCTTAGAATTACTATACAATATAAAAATGCTGCAAACTCTATCCAAGACAAGAAACACAAGAACATAATCTACCACTCTTCCAAAACGATGGATGCAAAGTACTAATAACAGAAAAGGCAAAACATCCAAAGATTGTGGTTACATCCATGTTTTGTACATTCAACGTTCAAATATTGAGCCGATCAAATCATTGATACAAAATTGGAAATCGTCACCACTCAAAACTCAAAAGAAAGATGATATTTGAATTTTATTAGTCTCTAACTCAACCATATAAATTGGTTTATAAGATGTATATATAATTATATTTGAACTTTATTTTAGCATTTTAACTTAATTAATTATTTAGTTCATTAAATAATATACATGTCCGTTAGTTATACAATGTTAGAAATCACTGAATAAAACTGTTCAATGATCATTCGAAAAGAAAAAAAGGAGTTCAATAAGATACTTAAGTTATGCATGGATATTTTTTACACAATGAATTAAGTTTTTTAGTTGGACTCTCTTCCTATATAGGTAAGTCCTTACAAAACAATTAGTTATCTATGCAAACTGTCATGATGACACTCCAACGTGATATATATCACACACCGCAGCTCAAATGAACGAATTCTGCAGTTTCTGCTCCAAAACATAGACTCAATAAATCAATTGCATATAACTATACATTTTTTTCTCTCTACGTATGAAAAGTGATGAGCATTCTTTGTTTGGAACATAAATGAATTAGTATACACATAAATGATCCTAAATCATATCAGCTCAATAGTCAGCGTCTAACGTTATAATCTTATATGTTAAAATCCCCTCAATGGTGTTTATTAAAATGATCAAGTGTTTTCGTTAAAAATAATTTCACCATTCTCCATTTATTTTAAAAAAATAATACAGTCTATAAAATCACAAACTAATAAGCATGAACCATGAAGGTCTTAAAACTGTTGATCCAAAAAAACCAATGAAAGCATATCTAATATTTGTGAGCAATCTTTAGTATGCGAGAGTTGAGCTTTTTTGGTTTGGAGAACATGACCATGTGATCTGAATCCTTTATCACATTCACCTCAACATATGTACCAGTTCTCTCAAGATATTCATAGACGACGGCGAGCTAAACAGGAGCACCAGTGCCGACACACGTCATAATCAATAATTCAGCGGCGAGATGTTTCAGAACAAAGTGTATCTAAAAAAAATTCCAGATAAAGAAAACAAAATCAAGGGCCTGATTTATCTCTTCTCAATCCTTTGTATAATGGTATTGAGAGTTGAATTCACAACTTAAATAAAACAAAATTTTATTGAAGAATGCAACATGACTACTGGAGACAATTTCAAAGACTAAGTATAAAACACACATTTGTAATCGAAAAAGAACATGAGTTGTAAAAGTAAATCAAATGAGGCATACAATCAAACATGTAAAATAAGTAGTAACTTAAGATGGAAAAATAACACAAAAGGTGATGAAATAAATATAAATGCATTGAAGGGAAATGTTTTAATCCAATACTCCTCAATTTTTTGAGAAATGAAAATGATCCTTAGCTGAGTCATGAGTGGAGTGCATAAGGGTGTATTGAATATGCTTGCATTTGAAGTCTGAACCAATGCTTATAGCAGTAAGCAAATGATAAATCAAACTATTAATACAGTATTGGATCTTCTGATCTACATAACATGATGTCTCTTCAGTAATATGAATCAATAATTCCAACTCTAAACAATCTTGTATTCAGTTTCTATAACAACATAATGAATATATAGCAATGAGGTAAACCAAACCAAACCATTCCACATAAGTCTGAAAAGTACTCTTAAGTACATAACAATGTACCACACACTTCTAATGTCAAGAAAGTAGTAATAAAGTGCCACTGAAGCCCTGCTACTTACCCTCAAACCAGACATCTCCTTAGTTCTCGACCTTCGCACTGGTGAACGACTGTAGATACATAAAAGAATAAATAAGTTCAAAAAAGGAATGTAATTGCAAGAGATAAGTAAAATTGACTTCAAATACAACACCTGCGGTATCTGCCATATTCAGGACTCCTGTTCCTGCTATAATCAGGACTCCTCCGCATGTCCGGTCCACTATACCTATCAATATCATACACAGGACTACGTGGACGACCATAGTCTGAACTTGGTCGCCTGCGATAACCTGGACTGGGAGATCTAGCAAGACCCCCTCCTCTTCGGGGACTGCCACCATAATTGTCGACCCTACCACTATCATCCCTCAGAGCATACTCCACAGACAACACCCTATCCAGTATCTTACTGCAAGAGCAATGATCAGAAACTCGTTATTAATTGTACATGTTAAAATAGGAAACTTAGGATTATAGGATATGATATTACAATCTCATCAATGAGACACTGACCTCATATCTGTACACTCTAAGGCTTTAGTAGCATCTTCTTGTGTTTCATACTGCACAAATGCAAAGTTCCGACGAATTTGAACATTATGAAGCGACACATAAGGTTTAAAGTGTCTCTCTATATCGCTAACTCTAGAGCGATTCGGGTCAAAGTTAATCACAAATAGAGTTTGTGGACTTCTGGTTTTACTTTGAGCCATCACGATGACACTCACATTCACCCTGCCAAAATGAAAACAAATCAGTAAGTTCACATTATATCTCATTCAATGTGAGAGTTATAGCACACTCTATCACGCCTAGGTCTAAACACGATAGGCCACCAAAAAATAAAACATGATAGACTCTCGTACAACTTATAATTTCGGTTGGGTATCACTCAACTCTAACAAAATTGGTACTCCCTCGATTCTATTATAAGAGAAAATTAACTTTTTAGGTCCATTCAATAAATGATGTCTTTAGTTTATAATATAGACCATATACATCATTTATTGAATGAATTTAAAAAGTGAACTTTCTCTTGTAATAGAGACCGGATTAAGATATGATGTGAGGACTATTTTCTCAACTTATAAACTTATGTTTCAATGTGAGATATACTAAGATTTTTCTCGACATATGCTATCTACTTGGTGATTCAAAATACATTAATATAACAAACACTAATTTCAGAAAGTACATTGCAATTTGCAAGTGATATATTTAAGTCCATGTTTTTTACAATTAAGATACGAAAGTTAATATTATGGTAAAGTTAAAACAATAATGAACCAACCTTTTAGGCTAAGTAAATCAGATGCAACCTTCCAACTGTTTCTTGCCATGATGAAAGAATTCATGTGCGACATTTCCAACCTTGCAGAACGCTATCTATTACCTTCAATCAAAGCTGCAAATAAAGAATAATGAAACAAAGCAACAATTAAAATTTCAATCAAATTTTCATAATATATTAATTTTTTCCAAAAACTCAAGAGCAATAAATAATACAAAGTTGATTCTTACCATTTGCCCAAAGAGAATATGTATCAGGTTGGAGTTGCTGTCAAGGATTGAAGTAGAGGCAAAGGGGGTGAAAACAATGGCAGGTTGGTTTATTAAATTGCATGCGGCGGAATCTCATCCCCTCGTAGATACTCTCTTTCACTTCGGTCTAACAACACCTAAACAAACAATCAAACTACGAAATCAACATTTATATGAGATAACTTTTCAATGTCAAAACCAAACAAAATTAACAGTTGAATTATGCTCAATTTCACAGTGAATAATCAGATATCATTACAGCTCTATAATTGTTTCTTAAAAAATTCAACAAAATCAAATAAAAACTAAAACTGAGAAGGGGGTGTTGGTTTCTGACATACTGTTAAGGTTATAACCATTTTTTTCTCAGCTTCTCCCTACACTTGCAAAATTAGCATTAAAAATTAGAAATGGTTAAAGAAAGAACAAAACAAACCTGTCACAATTACCAATAGGAGAAAGTAGGTATAAATGTTAAACCTGGAGGTGACACCGTTGACGAGGCATTCGATTTCGCAACGGAGAGGATATAGTGGGAAGGGTGAGGTTGATTTTTGATTCACAACGGGAGATTCTGATTCGGAATTCGGAAAAAACCTGTTGCAGAGAACGAAAGAGCGAGATAGAAGAATTTTGGAGTTTAACAGAAACAGAATCCTGTTACAGCCCCTTCTCAAACTCGGAAGAGAGAGAAGAATTTTGGAGTTTAACCAAACAATAGCAAGAGGGAAACTGGAAAGGGTGCTGGTGCGAGAGATTGGACTCATCAGAGTGAATTGTAGTGTGCGAAAATGTTGGGTCAGAATCTGAGATGGCTGCGGCGGAGATGAAATGGCGGTGATCCGCTAGGTTCCGGTGGCAGAGGTCGATGGTGGTATTCAAAGAATGGTTGTGAGAGAAAAGGGAGAGAGAGAGAGGGGTTAGGTCAGAGCGATGGTTTTCAGGGAAGAGAAAGAGGTTTCTTGAGTTTGCATGGCATAGTTTTCCAATGTGTTAATTGGCAGATTTGTTTTGTTCAAAACAACAAGAGAGTAGGTGTGATCAGTTGAGAACATTTTAAAAAAATAGAGCAGATTTGTTTTGTTCAACAAAAAAAAAAAAGGAGATTATGTGTGATTTTGTTGAGAAAGAAAAACAGGGTTAATAATTAAACAGGGATATTAAAGTAAAATTAACTATTAAGGTTAGGTTAAAATTAGGACAAACATTTGTTTCCGGGTTAACTTTAGTAAATAAGAGATTATTAGGTTGAAAAGTTTTTACGATCTAATTTGATTTGTAGATTTTTATTTTTTTATTTTGGTTATTGTTAGGGCAAATTCAAATAGATGAAAGTAAATTCAAATATTAAAAAAATGTAACAAATTCAATCTTTATTTTTCACGATATAACAATTTTTTTTTCCTTACCCTTTATTCTTTTAAAAAAATAATTGATGTGAGTGAATTCAAAATAAAAAAAATGTAACAAACACAATATAGATATATGTCTAGTTTGTTTTCCTTTATGCTTTACAAAGTGTAACAAACTATATCGAACATATATAAGATTTTGGACTGACTTTTTCATTATCCCAATTATACTCTAAAACAATTTTTTCCTATAATACTGATTGTTGTAGGTGTCACTAAAAAGATAACAATTATTGTCGAAGTCCGTAGATGAGGCATATTATTCTATGAAGCGAGGATGTACACCTAGCGAGGACAAAAATGGAGAACTTCTATAAATCTGGTGTTTTTCTTTCCCTTACTCTTTAATTTCCGCAAATTTACTTTGATAGATTATAATGATGAATTAGGTTAATTGTTATATGCTTTGTGATTGAATGTTTTCTAAAAAACCAGTTGTCAAGAACTTGTTGATCCATCGTTTCAATCAACTCACATACTAGAGATTAACTTGATTAATTCATCACATATATCAAAATTGTGTAGCTTCTTTTGTTAGTGATTTCTTGTTTAAGGTTAGGTTTGATTTGAAAAAGTTATTGGTTTTGTATATTATGTTATTTAAGGTTATTGGTTTGGTTTGAAAAAGTTATTGGTTTCCTAATTGAATTATCATTTTATCATTGTTTATTTTTTATCATTGAAGTTTTTGCATAATCCAGTATAGGCATACGATTTTTTTGTAAAACCACACTTTCGTAAAACTTTCAAGAATAAAGGGGATAATCTATTCACACCCTCCCTCCTCTCTAGCTTATCATTGTTCCCGTCATATCGGCCAACACATACTATTCTTTATCCAAAGAAGCTAATGAAGATAAATTAACAAGAAGTGCCTACTACTCAAATGTCTTTTAGATAACCAATTATCCCATGTATGGAAAGGATATATTATTTATGTAAACTGAAGGTCTACCGCATGGTATTAATCTTTTGTTTTTAAATATTTATTGTGGTGTGCCAATTTAAAGTGTGAACAATGGAAAATATCTAGTGGCTATACAAGAACCAGATGTGGATAGGATGCAAGAGCGATGGTTCAAAGATGCCATGTGAGCCAATGGACTTCAGTGGCTACAACATGTCAGTTATCATATCTTTGACTACGACCTGCTGTCTATTTTTGTTGACAGGTGGCATAAGGAGACCTAAAACTTCCATCTTCCGATTCGAGAGATGACAGTGACACTTGATGATGTGTCCAATCTAATACATCTCCCCATCGAGGGTCATCTGTCACACCAAAATATTTCTCTTACCAGATCTAAGGTGGTTGATTTAATGGTAGAGTTGTTGGGTCTAGTCTTAGGGAGGATGAGTACCAGGTGAGGAAAACAAAGGGTGATCATGCATGTTTCGGCTGGTAGAGAGCATATTTTAAGAAGTTTCTATAGGAAGCAAGTGACGCTCAGAAATAGGGTGATGATGAAGAGATGCAGAAGAAGCGGGATCAGGCTCTCCGTATTGATATACTATATCTGGTGGGTGCTACGCTCTTCACTAACAAAAATGAAAACTATGTGGATCGGACATACATGAAGTACTTCCAGGACCTAGATCTGGTTTTCAATCACGCATGGGGAGCGGTTGACCTTGCTCACATGCACAAGGAGCTGAACAGTAGAGCTCATTATAACACTAAACACATTTCTTGACCTTGTTACAAGTATAAATAAAAATTAATTGCTTATTTATTTACATGTATATTTATGTTTCTTATACTAATACTTATAGGTTGTTGACTTTCCAGGCTTGGTTTTTCAACACTTCAATGGAATCGAGGCCATAGATTTTTTTGGGAGATATAGGGAGGATCGGCACCCAAGTGTCATAATGTTTGTTTCTATGAAGGGTCAGTCTGTGGTAAATCCCACAAGATCAAATTTGGATCACTTAGATCTTGGGTTTGTTATCATGAAACTGTATCAGGCCCACCAATCAACATGTCTATTCAAGTTAATCACTCTTTATGTTGGATGGCTCAAATACGGACCTCGTAGGGTTTGATATCTACTGAATTGGGTGCTACGTCAGTTTGGTTACGTCCAAACCATCTATAAGAAACCACATGAGATTGCAAATCCTCATATAACCAATCAAGTGATAAGTCATCGCTACATACAGTATCTTGATTATGTGTTCACTCAACACGATTTGAGTTTTTCTATCAGAAAAAAAAAAAAAGATTATGAGTTTATAAAAGGATAATTAAGAAAATTTGTTGGAGTACGATTTTGATACGTTGTTATGTTATGTTATTATATGTTTATATATTATTAGTAGATTTTTTTTGGTGTACATATATTGTTAGTAGATAGTACACGTGATAAACCGTAAAACAAAATTAAACTGAAATAAATAGCATTGGATAAGAAGCAGAAGAAATAGGAAAGAAATTGGTTTTTTTTTTTATATTTTTTAAAATCATCATTAGCCACGTAAAATTAAAAAGATCATAAAATGGACAATCACATCCTTCAAAAAATAAAATGGACAATCATTAAAAATTTGCTCGTGTAAGATTTTTATATATCTTAATAATGGTGGATTCTAAGTTGAGGGTTCAATTAAGTCCCTCACTGGTGAAACACCAAAAAAACATCGTTAGATTAAATCAACGGTCAAGATTATTCGAAAGTAAAATTGAGAACATCTATTCCTTTCCACACACAATTTTTACCATATCTCTATCCTCTCCAACTTTTTTCCATCTATATCCTTTGCAACTTGAGAAGATACATCTATGCATCTAATGTATGGTTTTGTTTTCGGGGTAAGACCAAACAACCATTATTTTTCTTCAAATCAATAAAATATGTATACATTAACAAACAATAACACACTATAATTGAATTGATGGTGGGGAAAAATCAATCCAAGTAAAAATCTTCAGTTGTGTAATTGTTGACATTCATTCAATCAAATAAATTGCTTCTCTCGTCATGGGGGTAATGGAAATGAAAATTTAATTCAAGCGGTTGGTCAAATTTAAACCTCTATTCGACCTTTGTTATTAAATCCAATCCAAAAACAAAAACATCCATAATTGTCATTCAATTGAACTATGGTGGCCAATTTTCATCACTAGGTCCATTTTACTTTCAGCAGCATCATGTACATTTTTTTTTCGAATAGCACATTTTTTTTTAATAGCATCTTCTACATACTTGTGGTGTATTTAAAGAGATGCAAATAGAAAATAAATAAGGATAGGGTTGTGTGTGGAAAACAATAGATGTTCTCAATTTTACTTTTAAACTAGATCATTGACCCGTGCTGACGCCCGAGTCATATAAGAGAACAAATACAGCGGAAATAAGAAAGTAAAAACTTTACTTGAATCGAAAAAATAGTATGATTCAGTTCATAAAATTAATTGCCGCAAACGTTTTTAATGTACAATATTAAACAATT
>Ga0315914_1008948_pt1 | contig 13075 bp, 8 predicted proteins | sample MpolenodulesMG_FD_203920 | JGI IMG/M metagenome (GOLD analysis project Ga0315914, IMG submission 203920) | Medicago polymorpha root nodule microbial communities from Los Angeles, California, United States - elongated nodules | ecosystem: Host-associated > Plants > Roots > Nodule | place: USA...
TATTTTATCTCATATTTGTTTTTCATTATATTTTTGTGAAGTGAAACATGTCTGAAGATGCACAAGATCCAGTTAAACTTGAAGTTCGTTATGTAGATGTGAAAAAGAGGGCTTGGTTCATTGTAAACCCCACCGACAAGTTGGACGAGTTGGACGAGTTGAAGACAAAACTTGACGACTTCTTTATCCATATTGGTTCAAATCATAGAACACGTGATGTGATAGTAAATGTGCCAGGACTGGACTTGGGGGAGGATAAGGAAGAGGACTTCTGGAAGACCGTGTATTATCCACAACTTCTCAAAGATGATAGCGACGTTGATTTCATGTTTAGGGTAATGGTTGAGAATAACACTTTGTATCCTTTTGTCCGATCCGTTGAAGTGTAATCATTATTTAAGTGTAATAGTGTAATGTTTTCCGAATTTGTGTCCGTATTGTTGATTTTTAATCAATTTGTGTTTGTGTAATTTAACGATGAATTTGGGTCATTTTGATCGTTTATGTGAGGTTATGTAATTTTAGAAATTTATGGACAGATTGGTGTAATTTGGATCGTTTATGTGTCATTAAGTGTGTTTAAGTGGTTACGGGTCATTCCTGGCGAATTTGTGTAATTTGGACCGTTTGGATCGTTTATTGGTGATTACGTGATTGTGAGAAAAGCGATGATTTTGTGTAATTTGGATCGATTATGTCGTATTATCTGATAATGTTGTTAAACTGGCGTAATTCGGTTAAGCTATGACTGTGGCGTGATTACGGGTCATTTTTGACTTTCCAAATACCTGTTCAGTACTGCACTGCATTAAATGCAGTTCCTGCTTTCTGCTATGAACGTGAGTTAACTCACGCTAGTGCAAATGGCGACGTGAGTTAACTCACGCTGCAATTAACACTAGCGCATGTTAACTCACGCAACATGTGTTAACTTACGTTCACATTTGCACTAGCGTGAGTAAATATGCGTAGGGGTATACTAGTCTTTTCACTTGGGAATGAGCAAAACCGTTTGGGTAAAGAGCAGAACTCCAAGTTCAGCCCAACATCTTGGTCTTTTTAATCTCTCAAACAATGGAAATTCCAACAACCATGTTTTTGGGGTTGAGTTTGATGTTTTTATGAATCAAGAGTTTGATGTCTTAATTCTGTTGTTTCACATGATGTTGGGTTTTGGGTTGATGATGAGAAAAGTGAAAAAAAATCATATTTGTGAGAAATTGGTGTTGAATAATGGTGAAAATTATCAAGTTTGGATTGATTATGAAGATTCTTTGATTAATGTTACTTTAGGAAAGTTAGGTATGAAAAGGCCTATCAGGCCTTTATTGAATGTTTCTCTCAATTTATCTGAAATTTTTGAAGATGAAATGTTTGTTGGATTTACTAGCTCAACTGGGCAATTAGTTGAAAGTCACAAGATTTTAGCCTGGAGTTTTAGCAATGCAAATTTTTCATTGAGTGATGAACTTGTTACTAGTGGATTGCCTTCTTTTGTTCTTCCAAAAGATTCAATTTTTTAGTCCAAAGGGTTTGTTGCAGGATTTAGTGTAGGAGTTTTCTTTATTATTTGTGGTTTGGTTTTGTTTGTACTGTTTTTGATTCAAAAGAAGAGAAAGATAGACAAGAAGAGAAGTGAAATGGAAGATTGGGAGTTAGAGTATTGGCCACACAGAATGACATATGAAGAAATTGAAGCTTCCACAAAAGGTTTCTCTGAGGAAAATGTGATTGGTGTTGGAGGGAATGGGAAAGTCTATAAGGGTGTTTTAAGAGGAGTAGTGATTGCTGTGAAACACATTTCTCATGAGAATAATGGTATGAGAGAATTTCTTGCAGAAGTTTCAACTCTTGGGAGGTTAAAGCAAAGGAATTTAGTAGGGTTAAGAGGTTGGTGCAAGAAAAATGCTGGCAATTTCTTATTAGTTTATGAATTATGGAAAATGGAAGTTTAGACAAAAGGGTGTTTGATTGTGATGAGAGCAAGATGTTAAACTATGAAGATAGAATAAGGATTATTAAAGATGTGGCTCATGCTGTTTTGTATTTGCATGAAGGGTGGGAAGTGAAAGTGGTGCATAGGGACATCAAGGCAAGCAATGTTTTACTTGATAAGGATATGAATGGCAAGTTAGGTGATTTTGGTTTAGCTAGAATGCAAGATCATGGCCAAGTTGCTAGCACAACAAAATTGGTTGGCACGATCGGTTACATGGCTCCCGAAGTGATCAAAACTGGAAGAGCTTCAACTAATACCGATGTTTACATGTTCCGTATCTTGATTTTAGAGGTTATGTGTGGAAGGAGACCATTAGAAGAAGGTAAACCATCTTTGGTGGAGTTTGTTTGGAAACTTATGGTACAAGGGGAACTTGTGAATGCACTTGATCAAAGACTAAGGGATAAAGGTGAATTTAGTTTGCAAGAATTGGAGAGAGTGCTACATTTGGGTTTGTTGTGTGCATATCCTGAACCAAAATCTAGGCCAACAATGAGACAAGTGGTGAATATTTTAGAGGGGAAGAATGAAGGAGTCGAAGAGTCAGAGATTGAGAATATGGATAGTTATCTGCTCCAACAATTGAAATCAAGGGATATTTTGGCTGAGTATTCACAGTATTTTAGCTATGCATCACACCCAACTTTTCAAGATATTGGTGAGCACTTTTCCTCAACATCTTTCACTTGGTCTGGATCTTTAGTTCAGGGTAGGTGAATCTGTGTCATGAATGAAATTTTTAGAAGCTACTTGGAGTGTATGACATTTCAGATTACAGGCGTGTTTGGTGCTTGACACATATGTCAGTGCCGTATCTAGTGTCCGTCAATACTTCACAGCTTGAAGCTTCCTTCAAGGCCAAACTGCTTGTATTATCTGTTGCATAAAAACAGCAAAGGAGCTTTTTTGTGATGAAATTCATTTATCAGTTTATTTAATTGGTTTTGGAGATGAGACATTTCTTTTTCACACTATGAAGTTCAGTTTTGTAGTTTTGATTCTTTTATTGTACAGTGTATTGTGTATACCATAGGATCAGGATGTATGGTAATAACACAGGATGTCAATGTAAATGGTCAAATATTGATTTTAATGTGATATACTTGGTTCACTCTTCTACTTTGACACAACTCTAGGCCATACTTAATCTACCATGAATTTGTAATGCAGGTACTATTAACATAAGGAATTTATTGTGATTTTTCAAAGACCATTACGAGACTTTGTAGCTTTTTGGTTAACGTAAGGAAAGAAAATTAGGAGATTGATTTTTTCTACAAATTATTCCAAAAATCTAAAAGATGATAAAACAATACAAGAAATAGAATTATATATAAAAAAACAATAGATTTTCTGGTCTAGACATTTCTGTTGAATTGGACTTTGACTAATCCAACTCAAGCTGGCTAGATTCACATTTCACACAAGTAAAGTTCTCCTAACCTTTATTAAGAGATCAAATCTGAAAGGATATTTAAAAGAGTTTTATCATATATTATATCACATTGATAGTCATTAAGTGGAAAGTTGTGAACCTATAGATGAGTTAGCATCTAATAAGCAATTGACATATTGGTTTCCATATATTCAATTGTAAGCTGAGAACTCAAATCATAAAATAGACTGAATTGTCAAAGAGTTGATCCACTGTTACACAATATATTATATACTTTCCACTTGCTATACCAAAAAATTTCATTATCTAGTTAGTTGCCAGCTGGTGCCTGATGCTTTAATTTTGAGGTGAATTGCCAAATTTCTAAACATGTAGTGGTCCTTCAAAATTCATGTCCTGCCTATACATTATAAAATAAAATTTGGGTACTTCATTTGAATTTGAATACATATGGATATTTTGTTCAGTAAGGTATGATAATTGAACATATATTTGTCTTTTAGTATATATATGTATTCAACATAGCACCTGGATATAATAGGGGCGGCTGAATAGTAGGCTAAGACAATCATCAAGGGAGATTAGTTATTCAAAAAATATAATCAAGGGAGATTACATGCTAACTTTAGTTTAAAAAATGCGAGAATGGTTATTCAAAACCTAATTTATGGTTTGGTTTAAATCCATAACCTTTTTCAATTATAAACTGGTTTTTTCAAATAGTAGTTTAGGTCTGGTTTTGAACCGGTTTACAATAAAAAAACCAAATTATTTAGTTAAACTGGTTTAAGCACAGCAATTATTTATTTCTTGCAAATCACAACCAAGAAATCGCGATTCATCAGTGTCATATTCTGCTATGGTGTTGAACCGGTAATTCCTCTGCTTGAAGGTTCAACATCTCACTCACAGCTTTAACCCTCTCGTCGCCGCCGTTCTCCGCCACACAAACAATCTTCATTCCGGTGAAACATCACGTGCAGAAGATACAGGTATAGTTTCCCCTGTTAAATTTTAAAATCGACTACACATAACCCTTTTCCATTAACAATTTTCCTCAATTGCTGTTTCCAAAATCGTGAAATTCGCAGCCATGAAACTGACCTTGAAACACCGAGTTTTCTAATGATTAATGAGTTGACTCAACATGTTCTCTGCTTATTTGTGAATTTTGAAGGTAGTGTGATTTGTGGTTGTGAGTTTGTTGTAATTTGGCCGAAGTCTAGACCTTATGCCGTCGTCGTCAATGTCGTTGTGTTTTTCGTCGCCGGTGCCGTTGCGAGTTGTGATTTGAGGGAGAAGGTTTCTGAGTTGCGTTTTTGTGTTTGCAAGTTGTTGTTTGAGTTGTATAAACCGGTTCTGAACCAATTAATTAAATGGTAAACCAGTTTTTTTTTATATATGGGTTGGTTTGGTTTTTGTTCAAATGGACTGGGTTTTTAAAATATGGGCCAGTGTGGTTGTTGATTTGGTTATGGTTAACCAAATTTTTTGCACACCCCTAGTCTGGACATCCTTGGCTTTCTAAACAAATAATTACATCATTAGGAACAAAATTAATTAAAGGAAGGTAGGTGGTGTGGTTCATGTGCTTTGACAAATTCAAAACCGAAATTATGGCAAATGAAAACATCCAGCTCAAATAGCCGTAAGAAAAAGATAACAAAAGGCTAAAAAAAATGCTTTCCTCTATTTACTTTGCTTCATTTTTGATTTATTTATGTGATAGATATACATAAGTAGTAGTAGATTAGTAGGACCAATAATTAATGAAATTCATTTATTGAAATGGATCACACTATATTTCTCTCCTCAATAGAAAAGTAAATGGAACAAAGTCGAGCTCTGAAAAACAACGCACATGCCTTTTGTTTTAGGAGTATCTAATTGAAGCGAACATAAAAAATGTATTGGTACAGTTAACAGGTCTAGCTCAATTGATAAAGTTAGTGAAATTGTTAGGTCAGTTCAAACTTTGAGTTCTTCACTTATTCGTGTGAGTTTCTAATAACTATTGTACTAAATAAAATCTATTGACATGAGTTTGACAGACAAACCAAATCAATTTGATCTCATTTCAGTAGATTTTTTTCTATCACAATTGGCAACATCACAAAATATATAGTACTAGTATCTCATTTGTCTGAGCACCAGTAGCAACATTCTCACTTTGGTTTGTGACTTTGTATGATTTAATGACTTTGTATGATTTAAACAAAGTAGTTTTGACCTCTAATCGTGTTGACAATAATTTTTTTAGTATGAATTATGAGTTTATGACTAATGTTTGTCGTTGGATTGTTGTGGAATAAATTAAAATTTTCAAAATTTCTCAGTTTATTGCATTTGTCATTCTAAAGCCCAATAGTCGACCAAAAATTCCTTTCTCCAGATGAGAAATGCAATAACATTTAAATTCTCATCTTGAAAGAGAATTGTACCGTCCATATGGCCCTACCTAGCTCCAGCATTGTGATACCAAATTTATACAAATGGATCCTATCAACAAAAAAAAAATTATACAAAAGGAAAAACTAAAATTGAGTATATACCTACAATTCATTTTGAATTCTAAAATTAAGGATTTTGAAGATGAGTATGAAGTTAAGGATTTTTTTATTCACTCACTATATTCTATTCATAGTTTTATTTAATTATTACTTGGTCCAACACATATTGATGCCTATGACAAATTTTGACTTGAGACTTTTTTAAGCTCATTAATGAATAAATTCCTTAAATAAAAACTACATCAATAAAATTATTATCCTGGGATGAAAATTTAGAAAAAAAGTGAAATCGAGAGACCAAAGAATCTATTTTTAAAATGATAGGACCAAAACCTTTATTTTCTTTTTGAACATAAGGACCAGAAGTGCATTTAAACCAATAATATTTTATTTAAAATAATTTTTTTTTTGCTAATGAATAAAAAAAACAAATAGTCTATTTTTTTTACCAAAGGATAGATAGTTATTTTGTTTTAAAGAGATTCACTTTTTTTTGACAGAAAAGAGGTCCATATTTAAAAAACATAGCAATATAAGGTGAACACAATGATATCCGTGAAGTTTGGTTGAATATATAACATTCATCCGATCATTCAACGACATGTCATATTTTTATATTACTTTATTTTAAAATAAATTCGAATTTTGAATAACATGTCAAATTTTGGTGGAGTTTTGTTAATAATTTTTTTAGACATTAGATATCAATGGTGCATTGTGAGAAGCAAAAAGGTTTATGTTGCACTATTTCTTCTTCTTTTTTTTTTTTTGGTTACGAGTTGCACTATTTCTTCCTAACCGCTCCCAAATTGACTAACCAAATATTAAATTCTTAAACAAGAGGATGGATATTAAATTAACCAACCAAATATTAAATTGATATGTCATTAACTTACTACTCACTTCTTCTTGCATACAATTTCAATGGTGCTGCAATTCAGCTGCTCCTACGCATTCATGCACAACATACCTATTCTGTTTGCATCATTTACCACACCAACCACCCTCTTTCTCCAACTTAGGTGCTAAGAGATAATAACGTTACATAGGAGATTCCTATATATACACCCCATCATGCTTCTTTCCCTTCCTATACTTTTCAAACATTTTTATTTTATTTTCCCATTTCTCAATTTAATTAAATTCATTTATGCCCATCAAGCTGCATTAGCTAATTAAATCCATCAATATATTTCCCTTTTTATTTCTTGAACCAAAATCAAAATTTTCCCTAATGTCAAATGAAAGTGAGAAATTTTCCACAGAAATTGTGAAGAGGGGTGTAGAAAATAATGGCCCAATTTCTTTCTCTATTAGAGTACGGCCTAAAATGCCAGATTTCCTTAGTTCTGTCAATCTAAAATATGTTAAATTGGGTTATGGTTACCTCATTAGCCATCGTTTGTATTTACTATTAGCACCCCCTTTGCTTGCAGTCTTAGTTAATCATATTGCAAAGTTAACTTGGGAAGACCTCTTTGTCAAATATGACATCACTGAGGTTGTCTTTATCTTTGGACTTGTGTTCCTTATGCTCTATTTATATATTGATTCTACACCTCGTTCTACCTATTTGCTTGATTTCTCATGTTTTCGCCCTTCAAATGAATACAAGGTAAGGTCAGATGACTATTTATGTATTCTCTCCGTTACTTTTTAATTGTCCTTCCATTTGAAGCAGCGACACAAACACAGACACAAACACCACACACAACACTGGAACCAATAGTAATTTGTGGAAACGATATAACTAAATGTAACCACATATATAAGTATCATGCATTGACACATGTTGCACGCTAGATATATCTTCAATTAGAAGTGTAGCTCATCATAAGTAACAAAGTTTCTTGATGTTTTTGATATATGTAAAGAAATAACGAAAAAAGGAAGAAAGGGTGTTCCATTAAATATTTGCAAGCACTCACACAGACACGGGGCAGACATTGACGATAATACATATTTGAGAAAATTGAAGTAATTGAATGTAGTCATATATGTTGGTGTCTCGCTGGACAAACCTTCAATATGAAGTGTATGTGTAGTGCTGTATAAGTTTGCACATATCTGATGAGACTATTTGTACAGGTTTCTAAGGCAGAATTCATTGAGTTAGCCAAAAGATCAGGAAATTTCAATGATACTGCCATTAGATTTCAAGAACAAGTTCTTAAGAAATCCGGCATAGGAGATGAAACCTACTTGCCAAAAGGCGTTTTTCGCCCTTGTTACACATCATCATTGAAAGATGGCAGAGAAGAGTTATCCATGGTGATGTTTGGTGCAATTAAGAACCTTCTTGCTACCACAAAAGTAAAACCAAAAGATATCAAAATTCTAATAGTAAACTGTGGAATACTAAACACAACACCATCAATCTCATCAATGGTAATAAACCATTTCAAGCTTAGACCTGATATTCATAGCTTTAACCTTGGTGGTATGGGCTGTGCTGCTGGAATCACAGCCATTGATCTAGCTAAAGACCTTCTTGATGCTTATCCAAGTTCTTATGCATTAGTAGTTAGCACAGAAGCTGTTAGCTATTCATGGTATAGTGGCAATGACTCTGACATGCTTCTTCCTAATTGCTTCTTTAGAATGGGAGCTGCAGCCATTTTGCTCTCAAATTTTCGCCTGGATAGATGGCGCGCTAAGTACGAACTCAAACAGGTATTATCTCTAAATGACATAATTGTTTTTGTTTAATTTGCAAAAGATCAATTTTATAGTTACTCTATGGCATGTCAAGGAATCCATGCAATCACGCAATTATCAAGTCTAGACCGTCTGATCAAGATCAAATGACTTACATTTTAAACTCCGTTATTGAATTTATAGATATTTAAAAAATAAACTTGAAATATAAGTTGTCTGATATTGATCAAATGGTTCAAACTTGTTGACTGCGCGACTGCTAGAATATGTGCAATCAATCACGAAGTCATCAAGTCTAGATTGCGTGGTCAAGATCAAAAGACTCATATTTTAAACTTGGTAAATCGAATTTAAAGAGATTTAAAAAATAAACTTGAAATGTTAGTCATCAGATCTTGATCAGATAATTTAGTTTAGACTTATTGACCGTGCGACCTATAATATCCGAATGGCTCTCTTATTGGTTTGAGCTCTCACCAATGCATGTTGCAGCTGGTCAGGACACACAAAGGAATGGACAACAAAAGCTTCAAAAGCATACATCAAAGGGAAGATAGTGAAGGAAAGAGAGGACTTTCAGTAAGCAAAGATGTCATAGAAGTTGGAGGCCATGCACTAAAAGCCAACATTACAACACTTGGTCCACTAGTCCTACCTGTTTCGGAACAGCTTCATTTCTTCACAAACTTACTCTTCAAGAAAAAGAAAACAAAACCATACATTCCTGATTACAAGCTAGCTTTTGAGCATGTATGTGCATTGGCAACAAGCAAGAAAGTATTGGATGAGATACAAAATAATTTGGAGCTGACAGAGGAGTACATGGAAGCATCAAGGAAGACATTGGAGCGATTTGGAAATACTTCTAGTAGTAGTAATTGGTATGAACTTGCATATCTTGAGTTCAACAAAAGGATAAAAAAGGGTGATAGAGTTTGTCAGATAGCTTTTGGATCTGGTTTCATGTGTAACAGTGTTGTCTGGAAAGCACTTAGGAATGTTAGGACACCCAAACAAAGTCCATGGATTGAGGATGAAAACTGATCAAGATGAAATAGTAGCTAGTTTTACTTGCTTAATACTTCAAAGGTAGCAAAGAACATTATATATAGGGATTTCTATGTATCCAATGTGTTCATTCATATTATGACCCCCCAAAAAAATATCTCAGGTAGCTTTCAAAATAAAATTTATCTATATACACAATAACTTGAACAAGTTTCAGTGTTTTTTTTATTTTTTTTATTTCAAATGTATAATATGTTATTTTATTTTATGATTGAGCCTTTTGGTTATTTTGGTTATCTGTTCTACATCTTTTTGGCGAAGCTACTAAGGTACCTAGACACGGAGAAAATCTTGTCATCAATATTAATAAATCTCTTATACCTACTAAACATATAAAATAAATAAACGATGTCCCTATACATATTTGTCTTTATTCTTAAATTAAATGTAGTTGTTAATCACTTTAACTGGACATTCAGGATTTGCCTTTCTCCTGAATTTCCATTGTTTCTCAGGTTTGCCCTGCAGCGTCATACATTTTAACTGAATACTCAGGATTTGCCTTTCAATTGGATTTCCATCGTTTCCCAGGTTTGCCCTGCAGTATTATATCTAACTGAACACTCAGGATTTGCCTTTCTACTGGGGATCCATTGTTACCCATGTTTGCCTGCAGTGTTATAATATTAACTTAACTAACACTCAAATCCTTTTTACTGGGGATCCATTGTTACCCAAGTTTGCCCTCCTGTGTTATTATTATTATCTTTTATCTTTATATACCAAAGAATACCACTTTTGTATAAGTAGTAACTTCTTAGCTTATATGTGATTTATCTGTTAAACATTATCATAATTGACTCAGAATAAAACTTAACAATCACTAGCTTGCTTTCTTATTAACATCATCATACAAAATGTAATGTTCTTAAAAGTAATTAAGTGTTTCAATGTGTGAATTGAAGACAGATAAGTCACAAGTCTTATATAATTTCGGAGAATCTCAATATTAAACTTCAAACATATATCAAATACTCTATATAAGAGATACATCATATCATGGGTAAGGATCTTCTCTAGTTATCAGTTAAAACTATCTGAAAGTTTTCTTATTGACACATGTTCAAATTCAATAATAAAATTGTATATGTATTGTTATATTTGAAAGGGAAACGAAGGATGGTAGCAAATGTTTAAAGTGATTAGTAGTAGTACAAACATATTCACACAGCAATACCGTAAGAAGAAAGCAAAGGCCACATAAAGATTTACATCCTTAAAACAATTATTATATAGATCACCTAGTTTTATGAGCACTTCATGTCATCACAAGTTAACGATATCTCTAATTCTAATGAAGAAAACTACCATAAGACATAATAAAATTGCATGTCAGTGGACAAAAATCTCAGAAAATATGGTACACAAAACTAATAATCAAACCCACTTTTATATGTGTACATAATAACATTCTAAAATCAGCATGAACAAACAATGCTTTGACATTCAGTATAGTTATCTCCCTCAAAATTCCTAATTTAAATTAGAATCCCTAATCACTCTTTTTTCTTTCATTAATCTTAAATCAAGCACGTGCAATCATTAATTAGTAATGAATCCTAAGTACACCCTAGAGGGGTTTTGAGTTTGGAATAAGACTATGTTACTTAGTTTTTGCACAAAAGGATGGTTGAGTCCCTAATTCCTCCTGATCCTGGAGCTGCCATGGTGTGATTCCAACTTCATAAATCTTCAATTGATCACATCTTCTTCTTATCTCACAGCCCCATCGTCTCTCTCTTCTTCCTCTCTCTCCCGTTTCTCTCTCTCGGACCTCCTCTCTTCTCTTCTTTCCCGTTCTGTTCTCTTCTATCCTTTCTTTCTTTTTAGGCTGGCCTTTTTGAAAGTCTGATACGGCCTGCTGGCCTGTTTAAAAGTCTATATCTTATGAATATCTCTTTTCATAATCAACAGAAGATCGTAGGAAATTCAACTATATTTTGTATCATATCTCTATTCTAGTTTATAATAATACATTTATATATGCAAAAGATTAATGTATACTAAAAAGTTTAAATTATTGAAAAAGTTTACAAATTTATATTTTAATTCAAAGTATAAAATATAATATAATAATAAATAATATTATTCTCTTTTTTTTTGTCGAAAAATAATAATATTATTCATATTACTTAAATAAGCCGGTCTAATAGGCTTAAGAGGCTTTTTGAGAGACCCGCCTTTTAAGCTAAATATGCTTAAAAAAAACCTAGGCCTTCTCTATTTAAGAAAAAAGTCTGGTCTGGCGTAGGCTAGGCCGTAGGCCGGCCTGACCTATTCCCATCCCTACGTGTTAGTCGATCTATTTAAATACTTCATTCATACTAACGTCTCTTTAATATTTTTAAATAGACCAACATGTTAATAGACCAATGATATTAAACTTCATTCTAAGATTTCACATGATATTTTAAAGAATTCGATTACATGTGATATTGTGTTTCGATTTGATTTTATACTAATATATTTAAATATGAAAACAAAAAGTGTAGGCTAATATGCTTATATTACCAAAAATGTTAGATAATTTATAATTGAATAAAAGTATGAAATTTAATATCATAATATTCAAAAAATATTATTCATAATAAAATTTAATTTATACTTTAATATTCTATATAATAAAATAAAAAATATTTGAATTATATTACTAACTTTTAATGCAAAGTTGTGTCTAACTTCACGTTGTATAAGTAACCTTAATAGATATAATATATTAACTCTCGAAAAATAAATAATTTGTTAGACCAAGTATCAAGAACAAATTAAAAATAACATAAATAATAATACTTACCAAGTGTTATAGTAGATAGAGTAGATTAAAAAAAATGAAAAGATAGTAAGAAATGGCAAGATTGTTTCGTCTAACCAATCATACTTTATCAGAGGTAGAAAGTTGGTTGATGAGGCGGTGATAGTAAATGAGGTTATTGAGTTGGTTAAGAAATTCAAAAAGGATTGCCTCATTTTGTAAAGTAGACTTACAACTTGGTTAATTAGTTGGAGCTTATTGGATTACATGATTTGGAGGTTTAGGTTTGATGTTAGGTGGTAGACTTCGGGTGTGCATGGTCGGATATTTTGACCGATTAAACTATATCCATATATAAACCACATATGTGGTTTTGGATTCCTAACCATGATCATATTTTATTGTAAATCGGTTATGTAACCGGTTATGGATATATAACCGGTTAGTTTTACAAAACCGGATTATAAATGGATATGATTTGGTTTAAAAAAATATCCGATTATTTTAATATCTGAATTAAAAACAAGTTATTTCTCTTTCAAAATTGATTTTTAAAACTAAATTTTATAAACACAAATTTGAAACAACTTATTCAACAACGCTTATCTTATACAAAATAACTTATTACAATCTCTTTTTAAAAAACAACTTATTCAAAACAACTTATTTATGCAAAACGGCTTATTAGGATC
>Ga0315914_1008950_pt1 | contig 13074 bp, 7 predicted proteins | sample MpolenodulesMG_FD_203920 | JGI IMG/M metagenome (GOLD analysis project Ga0315914, IMG submission 203920) | Medicago polymorpha root nodule microbial communities from Los Angeles, California, United States - elongated nodules | ecosystem: Host-associated > Plants > Roots > Nodule | place: USA...
TGTATGACTCCTTTCCCTGTCATTTCCTCAACATTAAGTGATCTCAAGATCTTGAATTCCGAATTGGGTCGAATCGGCCAATCAGCATCATTAGTCAGTGAAATTTTCAGTGTATTCTTAGCATCATTAATGACATTTTCTGGATTATACGCCGAGCGTGGTTTAGCAAATGCTTTGCTTTGCGCTGCGGCCGCTGTCTTCTTTATACTATTGGTTATATTCATTATTCGACCAGCGATGTTTTGGATTATAAAAGAGACGCCGGAAGGTTCTCATGTGAATGATAACTATGTTTATAGTGTGCTCATATTTGCTTTGTTATCATCCTATGCTTCATATAGATTTGGATTCTTTAGTCTCTTTGGACCTTTTGTCTTGGGTTTGGCTATTCCAGAAGGACCTCCATTAGGCACAGCTATTATAAAAAAAATTGATACTTTTGTTAATGAGACTTTGATGCCATTGTTTGTGACTACAAGTGCTATGAGGGTAGATTTCAAAGACTTGTTGAGTTGGAGAAATGAAAATGATGGAAGTATTGATGATTTTATGGTGCAAACTTTGGTTCTTATTGGAGTGATTTTTGTTACTAAATTTATTGCTTGCATGATAGTTCCTTTACGCAGTAAGATGCCATTGAATGATGCTGTGTCACTAGCTTTGATTATGAGTTCCAAAGGCGTTGTGGAGATTTCTGCTTTCTCTGTGGTTAGAGACTCCCATGTAAGCATTTTATTTCATATCATCTTAATATTAATTCAATTCATAATTATTTAGTAATTTTCTATATTTTACTTGAGTGAAAAACATATCAGACACATGATTTCAAACTCAACATTTCTCATTTCATACTATTCGTTAAATTTATGATAATATTTCAGTTTTTAATATAAGCAAAAAAGTACGTGCATTTGGTTTAAATTTCGACTAGATACAAGTAGCTTTTTGCTTATATAAAAATATGTAGTACTATTGGCACGATCCTCATGAGAACTTGAGAACTGAGATGAAAATCGAGAAAAATGATTAGGGTAATTGCGACGATAAAATTTATAGAATGTAAAGTTTTTTTCTAAAAATGGCTTCTAGAATGGGGAAGTCTCTCATACAATCTATTGTGAACCGATGTTTAAGTATTGCTTGAACGTCTAGCCGTGATTTGTGTTGCTTACCCTAATTAGAATATCATAGTCTTGCTTATCCTCACGACTAAAAGGATGACTCAATCAGTGTCGATTTGTCAAAAAAACAAGGAAAGCAAATATAAATTCTTCAAAACAACTCAACTCGTATTTCTTTTCTCATGTTTTTGTTGATCCAATACTGATAAGATCACAAACTCAACCAGTAAGCGATTTTCAAGCATCGATCTACTGTAGAACACATGTGACACTTTCCCAACATACTAAATATATATAAGAATTTTTTATGCTTATATATGCTTTAATTATGTGAATGCAGGCGCTACCAGATAACATCTTTGCTTTATTGATGATATGCATCATAGCCAACTTAACATTGATTCCAATGTTGTTGGGTTATATCTATGATCCAGCGAAGAAATACACAGGTTACACAAAGAGAAACATAGCAGACCTCAAAAGTAACTCGGAACTTCGAGTTTTAGCATGTATTCATAGAACAGATAACATTCCAGCAACAATAAATCTTCTAGAAGCAACATATCCAACAAAAGATGAACCACTATTCACTTATGCACTTCAACTCATTGAGCTAATAGGAAGAGCTTCATCAATCTTCATTTGTCACCAACTTCAAAAAAAGAAGAAATCAAATTCAAACATATCAATGGCTGGGAAGCTTTTAGAATCATTTCAAAGTTTCGAAAGAGAGTTCAATGATTGTTTAGTTGTCAACACATTCACGGCGATCTCACCGGCAGAAATGATGTATGATGATATTTGTACATTAGCACTTGACAAGTTTACATCACTTATTATCCTTCCTTTTCATCGGAAATGGTCCAGCGATGGTAACTCGATAGAGTTAGAAGACGAGTCGTTAAGGGACTTGAATTATAGGGTTATGGAAAGAGCTCCATGTTCTGTTGGTGTTTTAATTGAAAGAGCACAAATGACACATATTTTCTCACCAGAAGCACCTTATAATGTGTGTTTGTTGTTTATAGGTGGGAAAGATGATAGAGAAGCACTTTTTTTCACAAAGAGAATGACTAAGAATCCACATGTTAAACTAACTATTGTTAGGTTCCTGGCTTTTGATGTTGATGAGTCAAAGGATTATTGGGAGGGTTTACTTGAAAATGAATTGTTGAGTGAAATTAAGACAAATAATAAAGTTGGTGATGTAAGTGTTAAATATGTTGAGGAAACTGTGAAAGATGGACCTGAAACAGCATTGATTATTAGGTCTTTGGTAACTGAATTTGATTTGATAGTTGTTGGGAGACAAGCTGGGATTGAAACTCCTCAAACTTGTGGATTGTTGCAATGGAGTGAGTATCCTGAACTTGGTGTTTTAGGAGATTTGTTGGCTTCAACTGATGCTGCTGATAAAGCTTCTGTTTTTGTTATACAACAACAAATAACAGCTATGGATGTTTAAAAATCTGGGTTTGTTTGGTGCATGGTTGCAATCCTCATCTTACAGGCTAGTTTTATAAAGATTAATTTGACCTAATAGTCTCCATTATTTGAGCCGCGGCGTAAAATTTTGTGAGTGCATTATGATTGTGATTGAAGTTGTATCAGCCACATTTGACCATGATTCATTGCAATATCAAGGATTGTAATACAGAAGAAACATTAATCTTGTGTTTTGTGAGGATGAGAAATTGTATGTTTTTAATCTCAGGGTGTACAGAAAAATGTTTGTAGAGGAATGTACATATAATAGATTATTTAGGAATTCAATTAAATTGTTTTCTTTTTTTCTTTTTTCTTTTTGGTCAGGTAGCCTAGTGGCTAGAATTCACCTTATAAGGTGAATAAGTGGGGTGTACGGGGTTCGAACCCCGGCCCCTGCATATAATAATGCATTGTCCTACCAACTGAGTTAAGCTCACGGGACATTAAATTGTTTTCTTTAATGATAGTTTTATTGAACAATTTTTTTTCCTTCTATATATATATACTTTTTATTGGACAAAGTTGTCATCAAAGAAACTATTAGACAAATTACACCATGTATATTTACATTTTTTAGTTTTGAGGAAATATTTTAAAAACTTGTATCGTAGGTATGTAGGGAGATGTCATACCCCAATTTTTGACTTAAGGTCTTACATTCATACACTGTTTGATTCTGAATAGTCTGTAACACCCATACTAAACGTATCTAGAACTTGTTTCTGCCTTGTTCTTTGGTATTTCTTCTATGTTATATCCACTGCTTAAAAAAACTGATGTTATATCTGTTGTATATTTGAAGGTATTATTAATTTATTTGGAAATTAATTTTATGGACTTATGCATGATATGTTAATGTCACCTTGCCATTTTACCAGGATTTGTGGAACTTCCTTATGACATGCTCTACCTATTTTTTAGGTGATATTAAGTACATTTTAATTATGTTCGACGCGCTGTAAAATGGGCTAAATAAATTTGACTTTGTATTAGTAATTAGAAAATTATTTTTCTGATATTAAAATGTTCCTAAAAACATATGAAAGTCACGAAATTGCCTCCAACGGTAACTACTGTTCAGCTGCAGTTAACTACAAATGACTTTGCTCCACTTAAATGCAGTTCATGTAAGAGAATCAATTGTGATTTACGCGTTTCGGTCGAAAAATCAAAATAAATCGAAACTTATTCCAAATTTTACGAAACTTTACTGACCCCCAATATGTATTTTTATAGAGCTGTCTGCAAAAAACCAGCTCAAAACTCAATTTCTAGGTCGACGTTTTGATGTTTTGGCTTCTTGAGTTTTTGACGCATTAAAAATTCATATTTAATCCATCCGTTTTCGGAAAATTCTAATTTTTGTGGGAAATATTTTTTTATGTCCTTTACATGTGTGCAAAAAATAATGAAAAAATTCAACCTCTATATAACTTTTTCGGACGCGCAGTTGAAAAAATATTGCGATTTTATGCATTTCGGTAAAAAATTCAAAATAAATTGAGGCTTATTCAAAATACTACGTTAATTTGCAGATCCTCTATATGTATTTTTACAGAGGTGTGTGAAAGAAAAAAAACAGCTCAAAATTCAATTTCTAGGTTGGTGTTTTGAGTTTTAGGCACGTTAAAAATTCATATTTAATCCGTCTCTTTTCGAAAAATTCAAATTTTTTGTGGGAGATGTTATTTTTTTATTCTAAACTTGAGTGCAAAAAATCGTGAAAAAATTCAACCTCTAGGTCACTTTTCTGGACTCACACTAGGGAAAAAATTCCGATTTTGCACGGTTCGATCGAAAAATCAAAATAAATTGAGACTTAGTCGGAATGTGACGAAACTTTACAGACACCTCTATAAAAATACATATAAAGGATCTGTGCAAAGTTCTGTAGCATTCTGAATAAGTCTCCATTTTTTTTCCTTCGACCAAAACGAACAAAATCACAATTGATGCTATGCAAGGAACCAAACTTAAGTGTAGTTGAGCCAGCAGGAGTTAACTGCAGCAGGAAAGATTGAACAATATTTAACTATCGCTGCGGGCAATTATGAAATTTCCATTTGTTTTTAGGAACTTATTGAAGTCAAAAAAGGCAATTTTTTGAGTGGACACTAGATTACCATGACCCATTTACCATGAGAACCGGAGGGTTAACACAAAAAATAAATGAGATATATCATTGTGGTTAATTTTATTTAAAATGTGTTGTCAAAATGGCTGCGTCGATATATTTTATGAAATATGAGATAATTTAAAATAATATAAAGTATAAAATTAATGATATTAGTTGCCAATTAATCTAGTAACAGAGTAACATTATTTTGATAGAAAAAATATACATTTTAATTAGATTAATTGGGGGACCATAGCCAAATTATCTTTGATAAAACATTTTAAAATACTATAATTATAATTATAGTGTATAAAAAAAATATTATTGAAAATGTGGGGGGGGGGGGGCATGGCCCCCATTGCCCCAGTACCTCCGCCACCGATTATTCGGGACACAAATGCTATTTTCTTTTTTTCATAAAACAAAAATGTGCTATTTTCTTTGTATTTTGGTTCTTCACTTTTGTTTGTGTTTCCTCGACGTTTCCTAATCAGAAATTGCAGGATGATAAGATTGCTGTTTTCTGGACATCAATCCATATGTTTTCAGGTATTTTTAGTTCAACATTTTCTATCTCATCATAACCATGCTTTAAAGATTTGAATACGATAAATTTGTGTATCACCATTTTGCACTGCTTCATGTTGTTCTCTTTTGGCTACACAAGCTTCTATTCGAACAAGTATCATGCGCCAATTTTACTGTCACGCGAAGTGATTTCACAGTTTATCATTTCTCCACTTCCATATACACCCGAGAGTCATAACAAATATACACCAGAGTCACATCAAACATGCAGAGGTGTCCGTTGTTGGGCTTAGCTTGCCCACATGTCGATCATGTGAAGAGTACCTCACCTCGTGCCTTCCACGTGTTGGTATAACAAAATTTCATACGGAGGTCCGTATCCCTATGCGTGAGACCTGTAAAGGCAAAATGATTGAATCATTTTGATGGTCGACATCCTAGAACAAAACCAATAAGGGTGAAGTGTTGAGTCATTATGATGGTCCAATATCTTTCTAAAATACCAAGAAGAAAATAAAAACTTTTTTTTAAACATAAAAATTGAGTGAAAATCATCATATGAGAGCAAGGCATCCCAACCTAACAACCACTTCATGTTTTGAAATCAATACTTATATCTATAAACTTTTGTTTTTTTTACCATGAAGATACAAACTATATATTTGTGTTAAATAAAATTTATGTCCTTAAAATTATATTCAATTTTGACTTTAATCCCTATTTAAGATCTTCAGAGAAAAAACCAATGATTATTCTGTGGGTAAATAAACACTTCAATGCTTTATTTATTAAAATTAGTTTTTAAAGCAAAAATGTTTTTCAATTGCTTGTTTTCCTTTTTTATTAAAAATTTAGATTGAATGTAAAATTTGGTCTTAAAAACCGGTTTTTAAAGACCAACCATTAGTTTTTAAACAATTACATAGCTGATTTTAATCTAGATTAAAAAAAAATCCGGGTATTTTTTACGAGCTAGACCATATCCATTTATAAATTATACTAACTGGATTAAAATATAATTTGCTTAAACAAAATATCCAACCATGTACCCTATGAGGCAGTCGTTGTCTTCAAATATATAGATCAGACAATAGGTTTTTTTTTTTTTTTGAAAGAAGATCAGACAATAGGTTGAAGAGTCTTAATATTGGTAGGTGTTTTTAGTTTTTGTTTGGAAATACCATTGTGTTGTTGTGGTTTATATATTCTACAAACATTGATAATGCTTCCATGGTGAGATTCTTCTCTTATGCCTAAAATTAGGGCATTTTACACATTAACAAGGCTCCTCTTCTTCATTTTGGAAAGACAATCTTGTCTCGCTGCTATTATGGCGGTAGCAAGGAAGAGATCATTGAAATAACAATGACTTTCAACTTAGTGAAACCAATTGTACCATACTTATATGTACAGTGACCTTGGTCATCAATCAGTTTTTATTTATTTGTTTTCATGTTGTGGTGTTTTGTTTGGCTAAGTGCATATTTTAGCATTTGATAAACCTCTTACGTGACTTGCACATTTCTTTGGTGATACATTATTATTGTACTTAGTTGCTTGGTAGAGGACACAAGGTGGCTATGACGTTGCTTTAATCTTTTAGACCGGACACCTGGATGAAGAGCTAGTAACGGCAAGCTCTAGTAACGGCAAGCTGTTACTGATTCTAATTGAAAATACCATTGTGGTGGATTCTACATATAATGATAACACTTGCATGGTAAGACCCTTCTCTTTTAACTTAAGGCAAGACTGGTTGCTAAAGAGTTTATTCAAACATATAACATAGACTACTCGAAAACTTTTGCTCTTGTTGCAAAGTTGAACACTGTCAAGATCCTTCTAACATAATTTTGTCTGTAATTTATTGTTGTCATTCATAGGAAAAATTGCCACATAGTATTTCTTCATTCATTAAAGAATCATGCCTAAGCTTTCCAAATTGTGCATATATTTGGTGGTGAGTGTGCAGTTTGTTTTTCTTCGGTTCATATGCTTGTGTTTTGTTATTGCAAACCCAAAGTTATATCACTTAGCTTTGTTATTCATCTTGTCCTTATTCCCTAATATTGATTTGAACTAAATCAGAGTCCATCTCACTCTGTATGATTGCTTTAGGTTATTCCTTTTCGACGAACCAACACTCTGTATGATTGCAATAACATGCCAATTACAAACATGCAATAATATATCACTAGATCATATATAAGATGATTGCCATATCATTTTAGGATTCAAGATTCTAAAGCCTCAAAGTATGTTGATAATTCCCTTAACAATAATAGTGAAAGATATTCAAGTAAAATCTATACTTATGATCCTTTTTTGGCATTACGAACAATGTGGCGATCGGTTTAGTAGTGACAAGACAAAAAATGACAATTCCAATATTGCGGTGTAAATTGAATTGAATCTTTTCTTATTGAATTGAATTGAATCTTTTTTTCTTTTCGGGCAGTACAAGCATTTATCTTGTGCTCGTGCTGCCGGGAAGAAAATTGTTCATGAAATAATAAATATATTGAGTTGGGGTATTTTGCATCTCATTGAATTAAGTATTCATGGCAAGATATGTGAACAGTTTTCCATCAGTTAACCCACCTTGTCTTGCCACTGCTAAATTGATCTCTGCATTGTTATTAATGCCAAACAAGGATCATAAGTATTGATTTTACTGGAAGATCTTTCATTATAGTTTTGGATATATAATTGTCATGAGTTATCAAACAAATTCAGAGGCTTTAGAATCTTGAATCCTGAAAAGACATGGAAAATCAACTTTCAGCCTAGTGATTATTGTACTGTTTGTAATAGTCGTGTTGTTGTAAGAAATCACAAGAACCATTGGTTCTTCAAGAAGGAATAATAAAGTAGCGATGGAGATGGACTCTGATTTAGTTCAAAACATTATTAGGGATTGTGGACAAGAGGAATATCAATATTGAATTATTTTTCCTCTATTTTTACTCAATCACTTGCAGTTTCTCATTTAAGGTGTGAAATTTTTCTTAATTATAACTCTCTAAATTTTTTATTTTTACTTCAAAGTTTTTTGTATTCACTTCAAAACAACTTAAATTGACTTTGAAGAAGTTCCCTCACCCGAACCTGAAGAAGACGGTACAGTTGAAGAACAAACACCTTGGTAGCTGCTAAATCAACTCTTTGCATTCTCAACATTCACAATAACAGGTAATTTGATATTCTCAAAACAATCTTTGTTTCTGGATCACCATATGTTGTTAGACTTGAATTTTCTTGTGCATTTTCTTAGTTCAATTAAATGAGTGTTTTTATTATGACCAAGTATTGCTGATGAAGTTGTATACGATTTTATGGATATATGTAGAAGAACATATATTAAGCACATAAAACACAAGTTGAAATTTATCTTTGCAACTAGAAGTAAACAAAATATATTTGAAACTTTCATACAGTTTCTATAGTGATTTGCAAGAAAAGCAAACAGAGTGCACACTATTAAAAAGGAAAATTGAATACACTCAGCTAAACCTAATATCAAAGCTAACTAAGACTCGCCAGTCATCAATTACTTTTTACATGATTGTCTTCTCCAGTCGTAGACGCAGATGTTTTACGAAATAAAAGATTGAGCTGATCAAGGAAAAACAAACTCTTCGTTTGCTCCAACTGCTGGCGTTCTTTTTCCATCAACATGTCTAAATCCTCAAAATTGATAAGCTTGTCCTGGATATTTTTCATCTGAACTTCTATAACCTCAGAAATAGCTTTTTCCACGTCTGATTCTTCCTTCTCAAGCTGTAAATTTGCGCGCAATAGAGATCCTTGGATAGAATCTGAAGCATTACCACCATCGGATGCAACAGAAGCATCTTGCTGCAATGTATTCCTTGGAAATGACCGGTAATTAATTCTAGTTGATTTGTAAACATTGGACAAACTTGTCAGAGCAGCTTGAGCTGCAGCTTGTGCAACCTCCGTCCCTGCCAAAGCAGAAAGGAAAGCAGCCTGAGCCATGATAGGATTGCTAGCATCCGTAAGAGGTGTGAGACACATTCTCTTACTAGATTTACCCGACGCAACAGTTTCAGCTTCACATTCAGCATCAATGGGATGCTTCAACTGATCGCCAAAAGGAAGCTCTAGAAAACAAGCAACACATTCCTTGTCGGTCCTACGAACAACTTGATGAGCAACCCTCTTCCAATCATCCCCGAAATTTGTAATAGCTTCAAGAAGATTCAGTGTTTCCTCCTCAGTCCATTCATTTTTTGTCTCCTCACTTATCTCCTCCACTCTCTTGAATTCTGTATTACTCATACCAATTCGATAGTTTCCACGAATAAAGCACCTCGCACACGAAGTCATATTATTGCAAAGCAAGCCATGCAGCCACTGCGGATCCTCGCAGGCACTAGAGAAGGAGATTCCTTAGAATTTGACGCTGAGCCGGGTTTAGCATCTTTATCTTCCCATAGCGAAGAAGAAGGATGATAATTGATTAAACCCCAAGCTTCAAGAAAATCAAAGACTCTTCGAATGGAACCAACGTCACCGACTAGGGTTTTGCGAACATCGGTGAAGGTGATTTTTCTGTTAGGATTGAATCTAAAAAACTTGACGATAGAGTTTCTGTAGTATTTGTAAACCCTAGGGTTCTTGGAAGATTTGGGAATGTTACGGATTTCGCATTCGTGAATGGAATCCCATGAGAACCATCTTGAGTGGGTAGGGACAAGGATTAAGTTGGCGTCGCTAGAGGTTTTGGGTTCTGGTAATGGGACTTCCGGTTTCACCACCACAGGTTGCGGTGTTTCGACGGTGGAAGACGGAGGCTCGACGGTTCTGTTTGGCGTTGAGGTCGCCATTCGTTTACCACTTGGCGATGATACTGAATATTTTTTTTCTTTTTTCAGGGTTTTGATACTCAATAATTATTGATATCTATGCTATATTCCATATATAAAAAAACAACCAAATTCTTTTGGGTTAACTTTTTCTTTCTAAAAATGCCCTTAATTTTGAATACAAGTAACCTAAGTAACAAATAGATAAGAATAAATTTAAATATTAAAAATAAAATGTAGCAAACTTTTTTTTTTTGAAGTGACAACAAACATTATATATATATATATATATATATATATATATATATATATATATATATATCTAGTTTTTTTTTATTATTTAAAAAGTGTAACAAACAAAATGAGTATATTTATAATTAGTTTTTAATTATTTCAATTATACCCTTCAACAACTTTTTCTATAATAAAGATCGTTGTTGGTGTCATAAAAAACAATTTAGATTATATTTTTTTTTTTATATTGTTGGTGTCATTGAAATAAATGATCATGATTAGTTTGGTTTGTTATAACTTGAAAGCAACAAACATTTCTATTTTTAGTTTTAATCCAAATCAAAATTTCATAAAAAAACACCGTTAATAATTTTCAAATGTTAGCGAAACCCATCTTTACCACTCCTTCCGTTTATTTAAGTGTCGTCGTAGAATATTAATATCAAAATAACAAAGTGTATTTTTGTACATTTTCTTCCTATTATGCACTTATTTTAATCCATCAATAAATTTAATATGATATGTTTCTCTTGTAACAAACAATTGTTAGTTAATATATTTTTCTCCAACTGATTCCTATTTTTTTGCGCACTTTATCTTTCTCTCATAACAAACAATTGTCAATTTTCTAAATATTGTGCATATATATTTAATTATTTTAAGTGAATATAAAAATTATTCTAACTTCACATTAATCAAAAGATAAGAAAAAAGTAAATTTCCCCCAACTCCTTTAATCAAAACTAAGGCTTCAACTATGATTTCCACCAATGTTAGATTCATAGTGTGACATAGATTTGAATGTTGAAATTACTCCCTCTTTACCTCTCATCAGCAGTTCCAATGAGTTTTCCACTCTTTCTTCATTTTGATCATTCATGGAGTCTTTTATTTATTTATCTTAAATTTGTTATTTTACTTTGCACTTAATTTTTTTTAGAATTACTACTCATCTTATTTATAGAATTTTAACTCTTTATGGAACCATTATTATAGGTAACAAAATTTTGTTTAACGTACCCTTAAAATACTAAAACGACAGTTAAATAGGAACGAAAAATCCGTTCTTGAACGACACTTAAAAAGGAACAAAAGGAGTAGTATGTGGACCTGTGCCAAACTTGTTTTTTTTAAGGAAATATTGTGATTTTCCGACTATTCAAATAATAATTGATGTTTTTTAAGGATAACAAACATGTATTTTTTCTAGCCTGTGATTGACACAGGTCCACATACTAGTTTATAATTAATATCAATATCTACAAAATATTAGATATAGATTGAAACATGTATTTTTAAATAATATTGTGATTTTTTTAATACGTATATTTTTTAATTGTTGTTGAACCTCCATTCAATTACATATATTATTCATAACATGTATGAAGAAAATCACAATACTTTTTAATATGTATTTTTTAATTGTTGTTCAACCTCCATTCTTTTATCCTAGATATGATATGATTAGGTGACAAAATACATGTTTATTATCCTTAAAATCATGATTATTAGACATTTTAAATTGACGTGAGATTTTCTTAATGAGTCTAATATTTTGGTAGCATGATTATCTAGCAATCTCAAACTCCATCAACAAATCCATAAAAATACTCGGAACTCACTATTCCATATACTCTCAAATCTTATAAGTTTTTGGATGTTGTTCACTTTCAAGCAATTTGTCTATCCGACCTTTAAAAACGACCACGTTTGGTCTTTGGTGGGATCTAACAATGGAAAAATGTATGTGTTATGTTGAGTTGACAAAGTACATGCATATTAGACATTTTAAAATAATGTGAAACATAGAAAAACGTTGTTGTATTTTGTCGAGTTGACAAAATACGTGTTTATTAAACATTTTTAAATGTTGTGTCATTTTTTTAAAATTAAGTCTAGTTTTTTGGTAAATTAATTATTCAAAAATCTTCAACTCCTTCAACACACTCAAAAAGTTAGCAGCAACCAACTCCATTCTTAAAAGACCGCAATTCTTTTATTTTTATTTGCAATGTGAAACCACGTGCTCTAGTGCAACAAATCCCAGTCACTGAAAATGGTTTACGCTGTTAAGTAATTGTAATTTGAAATAAATTATGATGTGACTAGAAATTTGTTGAAACTAGCTTGTAAATCCAAGTTATGAATTTTGGAAGAATGATTTAGAAATTATAATTTTATTTAACATATTTGCATATTTGTTAGGGAGCTTTCGAATGCCAAATTGTACTGTTTGTTAAGTTTGCACTGCACGTAGATAAATCATGTCTTTTAGGAAAAGGTGCAATAAAAGGAAATTGTGGCTATACACACTAGTGCAAATCAGGGATACAAAACCTGTTTTTTTGAGATTTAAGACCCGTTTTTTGCCGATGTTATATCATCTGGTGTTGTAAGTTTGAGATACGACACCTGTTTTTTATTGGGTATAAAAACAACATATTGTACCTGTTTTTTTCTAATAAACTGGTGTGATATATGTATTTGTAACCCCACTTTTATACCAAAATAGGTGTAAAACCGCACATATAACAATTGTTTGAATACAAAATCAGGTGTGATAACAAACATATAACACCCATTTTATCAAAAAACAGGTGTGAGAAAGCTAGTAGCAAATTAAAAAAAAAAATTAACCTGCAGGCATCGTCAGCTACAGGTTATTCAATTCCACAATGCTTTTATTTTTATTTTTATTTTTATTTTTTGCAATGAATATCATCTAATGTTTCTTCAGAAACCAACGTAGATATATAAC
>Ga0315914_1008951_pt1 | contig 13074 bp, 9 predicted proteins | sample MpolenodulesMG_FD_203920 | JGI IMG/M metagenome (GOLD analysis project Ga0315914, IMG submission 203920) | Medicago polymorpha root nodule microbial communities from Los Angeles, California, United States - elongated nodules | ecosystem: Host-associated > Plants > Roots > Nodule | place: USA...
ATTTAAGTATTATATATATATATATATATATATATATATATATATATATATATATATATATAGACACACACACATGAGGGTTTATCAAGTGAAAGAAATTTTAATGTGAGAGATAAGATGAGATAATATTCTCCAATGGATCAAAATGAAAGTAATCTAAATAGTTAATTCTTATTAAAATATAAATTATCCTTTATATAATTAAATTAAAGTGTTTTTCTATATGCACTAGCAAAAAGACACGGTAGAGCGTGTACCTACTACTAGTATATACGAAGTAAGGTTTTATGTCACTTACACATTTATTCTCATTATTTTTACTTAATTTTTTCTATTTTCAAAATTGTTTTTTTACGTAACATAAATATTTCAACAAACTACATAAGTTACTTTGATCTTATTCACATAACTCAATGTAATCTTATCTGTCGGTATCGTATTAGTGTCAAACATCACATTGAAACACGTCTAATCCATAGAGTGTCTATGCTTCATAAATCGTCGCTAAATTCTAAGCAGCTAATTGTATGATTGTTTGTTTTTAATGCACAAAGAAAGTATCTGAAAGAGGTTGAAAATATTTGCTAGAGGATACAAAATCAAGCTGAAGGAGCTGGTAGAAGATAAAAATAGGTGGCCAAAAGAGTGAATAGTTGTAACGATATTTGAGTACTCCAAGTAAGTTATGATTGATATTTTATAGAGTTGACGAAAGAGTCACAAACTTTAAAAGTGTCGGACAGTAGTTAATTATCGTTGGGTCAGCAGCAGTTGAATAAAATAGCAATTTCAAAATTTAAAATAGCGGTCATCGTCCTTGTAACCATTTTGAGTTCAATAGACACTGCACAGCTGACCCCCTTGTCTCTCTTGCTGCAAACCACCAATCATCTCCACATTTTTTTTCACCAACTTTGCATTTTTGGCATTCCCCCCAAGGTTTAACCTAAATTTCATGATAAATAGAACTAGGGGACTGGAAGGAAGAGTATGAACCGAAACAAGAAGACAGAAAAAACATAATAAATGTAGAATAATGAAAAAAGGGTGCAAAAGAGCATAACTCAGTGGTCTTGAACCCAAACAAATCTCCATCCCTACACCATAAGTCCATAACCCCAAATCAAGCATGTCAATCTATACTTCAAAGTTCAAACATCGCTACCCTTACTCATCTTCATCCATCTAAGAATAACAACAATCCACAAAAACTTTTGTTTTCTCCATTGATGATAACCAATAGTACCAACACAAAATAACCAACAAAAATAAAGGAAACAGAAGGAACAGTACTCCTCATCGTCATCCATCCATGCTCGATGTTCGAAGATGTTCATATGATTTATAAATTTCTTTATTTTCAGATTATATATATATATATATATATATATATATATATATAATGATAAAAATGATTGATTTGGCCACCCGTTAAGAATTAAGAAAATAAAATAAGTTCCTCTTCAAAAATGAAAAGAAAATAAGTTAAAACCATTTTTCCATCGGATCTATGTTTCTTTACAAAAGAAAAAACACCAATAATTATATTTTAGTTTCTTAAAAGAACTAAAGTTTTGAGATAAAAATATTAAAAGGGTAAAAGAATCAAATATTTAGAGAGAGTAAGTTTAGCAATTATCTTTATTAATTTTCTATATTCATGCTTGCTGCCGCTGTTACACCTTGTCATTTTTTTTTCCATGGAATCAAATTAAAAGTATTCGTGAAATGTTCACAATAGGCAGACTAAAACTGAGGGTGAGGAGAGAACGAGTCGTAGCAATATCATAGTAATATGACACAGCATCAGATAAAGTAAAATGACCAAAAATTGTCTTATTTTACAATCACAGATTGAATTCTCCCTTGAATTTTCACAGTTGTAATCTAAATGGAATGGAATTCTTAAGTTCTAGAAAATTACTACACATTGTTTTTGTATAACACCAAAAATCCTGAATCTGCTAGCACAAAAATTTCATGTCATAAAGGAAACTCAATGCGCAGCACTAGTTAGCAATGTACACATGCTACAGAACACTACCTACCTAATCAATTATATCATCACAATTCACATCCCACCAAACAATATTATTATACATGAATTCGTGTCGAAGATTTCCAACAACTAGGAAGAAAAACTCCCATACTGATACTACTACATCAGCAAGATTGCAACATAATCCAATTGTTAATCTGGAAACTTCAAAAACCAACTAGCGTCGCATCATTATCAACTCTAAACATCTAACATCTGCCACAAAAAAATGAAAAATTAGGACTTTTCAAGTATAAATTTTCGATGATTAATGAATTCAAAGAGCCAATTAAATAATAAAAAGTTTATATCTCCAAGGGCATTTTGTTCAATGGCATTGTGCATTGTCTTTTTTTTTTTTAAGGGAAAAAACAATGATTTCAGCAAAATTCTAGTCCAATTTAAATTGCAACAAGTCAGGAAATGCAAGACAGGTAGACATAAACATTAATACAAACAGAGAACCAGAAACAACATTTCATTTCAGTATTAACAACACAAACTCGATATTTTTTGAAAGATTTGACAAAACTGATAGTAAGGGCAGTTCCAGACGCAACCGACAAGAAAAGGTTAAAAATAAAAAACTGGTTTTACACTTCACTCGGATCCTTGAATGCCCCTACCAATATAAACACAATTCCTAAATAAATAGCTTCCAGGAACCCAAATACTGAGTTTTATAAGGTTAGAAACCAAACTAAAATTCTGGAGACTTATCTTTATATTTTCAAAAGAACACACGTTTAGTATTTACAAGCTGACATTATTCCTCAGGAGATATATTGACCACAATGTAAATTTCCACACAGCTAATTAAAAAAACATAAATAGTTAATAAAATACTACATCCGCAAAATACAAGAGAAGTACAAAACTGCATCATGACATTGTCACTTCACAAAGAAGTCGACAGAAATAAATGTGAGAAAATTGGGGGAAAAATTGTCACATGTTTTGTTAGTGCCTATAAACTGCTTTTGATACAGCACCTAAAACTTCAATTCAACAAATATGGAACTATCATAATTAGAAGACCAAATGTTACAAGCACAACAGACACCAGCAAATTTCACATCTACTTTGTCAGACAAAGAAGTTCTTCAGATAGAAAGACATTATAGAGGAACACGTCAATTGTAGTATCCAAAGAGCACAAGTAGAGAGACAACCATCCACTTGAACATGTCAATTGTAGTATCCAATGAGCACAAGTAGAGAGACAAGCATTCACTCGAATAAAAACAGCAGACAAACTAGTAGTAGTACCAATTTTACAGGCACAGAGCATAACAAATGCACTTGACATACTCCATGGCAAACATCAATAATTGTTTATGTACAACAAACTCATTATTCAGTTTTTTATAAAAAGAGAACAATACGCTTAGAAGCTGCTATGTACATTATGCAGTCACAGAGCAAAAATGTAATTCTACCTGCAGTATATTCAAGTTCCTTGTGACCCTGCATCAGATCCAGAGGATGAGGAACTGTCACTATCAGAATCTGCAACAACACATACAAATAAGGAAGAAAGAACATCTGATATCAACAATTACCAAAAGCATGCATATGAAAATGACAATTGAGATATTAATTAAAATACCACTTGAAGAAGACCCAGAATCACTGCTTGAACTACTTGATCTACTCCTATTATCTGCTTGACTTCCCCCTTGCATAGGCAAGGATGTGGGAACATTTCTTTCATCTGCACAGAAATAGGCAAGCGAGACATTTCAATTAGAAAATGACAGATATAATTAACAGTCCAAAAATACCAAGACTGATCAAAACATTACCTGCTTGCGGTTCTCTAGGAATCTGGACCGTGGCTGGTGGCGGGCTCTACAGAAAGCAAGAGATAATGTGTTTAGCAATAAATGCTTTCCAAAGTATGCACTACCAATCATAAGTTAAAATCCAATTCCTTACACTCTGGATGGAATTCTGCAAAGCTTCTGCTCTCTCTCGAGCTTGTTCAGCCTTCCTCTTGTTTTTGCTCAAACTTTTCTTATAATTGAGCACAAATCGATCAAGCTCCCAAAGAATCTCAGCATCCACGGCATCAAAGTCCACTTCAATTTCATCATCTTGTTGATTCAATTCTAAGTTTTTCTTCCTCATCATTTGTACAACAGTATCAAGTTTCTCTGCAGGTAAAATTTGGAGGCTTGTGCTTAGTTTTTGCTTTTCATCATATGTCATGTCTCTTTTATTGGGATCCTTTGCCTTTGGCTTCTTTGGAGCCGGGGTTCTACTTGATGGAGTATTATTCATAGATCTTGGAGTTCTTGCAAAAGGTTCTTGTCTGTCCAAAATCCGTCTCATATCAAGAGGCGGCGGTGGAGTAAATGCAGGAACCCCTCTAGACAGAGGTGAAGGTGCCCCATAGTCCATGCCATATCTCATTTCACGATTGTAATCTGACTCTATTATAGCCCACCTGTCCTCGAATATCTTTGATAGTTGCTCTGCCATTGCATGAACATCCTGTCCCTTTGGGTTATACGTCATAGCGTTATGAAAAGTGAGTCTCACATCCTCCGCAAATTCCTTCGGTGATTTGTACCAATTCTTGTTCAGCCGCGTCTTCACAGTTCCCAAGTCCATTGGATGAGTGATGATAGTAAAATAATCATGCAAACCGAGACCATCAACATCAACAGGAGTGTTGAACACCCAAGCATACTGGTGTTTCATCAATTTTTCAAGCAGTGAACTACAGCTCTTGAAAAACTTGGATCCCATTTGAAGCCCAAGACCCATATCTCCACCACCTTGCTTCTTCCAATTCAATTTTGACTTCTTGTTACTCTCTGCAGGTGGGAATTTATCATTTGCGAGCAAGAACTCTGAGTTATGATAAAACTGGTTAGCTTTAGGCATTCTCTTCTCCTTCTCGACACTTTCACTTACCCTTTGACTATTTTGGAAGATTGGAAAACTTAACTGGTGAAAAGGCCTGGTAGGTTGTCGCAAAACACCGACAGATCCTGCCTCTGAGTGAGCACGCTGTGCTCCACCCCCATTAGTAATCCCACCACCCAACACTACATTTGAATTGCCATACCCACCAACATGCCCCTGTTTCACTTCAATCCTCTTGACTAAACTTCTCACTGCATCAAGCTCACTTTCAAGCTTCCAGCACATCTCTTGCTTCTCCTGCTTTGACGTTGAGACCAAATTGATTTTGATTCGGTCCTCCAGATGTGGCTCCTCAGTCACATTTTCTGAATGTCGGTGTTCAGTGCTAGGGACTGCCTTGTGCCTATGGATGGGGCTCGAAGGTCCATCATCCTCAAGCAGAACATCGGGGTTAGAAGGTTCAACCTGCTGATGGCTATGCAAGTCATCGGAAATTGCTCCCTGCCTATGGATGGGGCTCGAAGGTCTATCATCCTCCTGCCGAACATTAAGGTTAGAAGGTTCTGCCTGCTGATCGCCGTGCAAGTCATCAGAAACTGAATGTGACAGCGGCTGAGCCAAATTCTGATCCTCCAATGTTGAATTCGCTAGTGGTTGAAGTGAACTCCCCTCCAATCTCAAATTCAATTGCGGCTGAGACAAATTCCCATCTTCCAATATAGAATTATCTTGCTGCTGAGAAGTCCTGTCCTCCAACTTTGAATTCAATTCCAGCTGAGGAAAACTCCCATCCTCCAATCTTGAATTCACTTCCGGCTGAGCCAGGTTAACATCCTCTGGTCTTGAGTTTTCCAGTAGCTGAGGAGAGTCCCCATCCTTCTGTGTTGAGTTTTGGGGGCAAGATGAATTCCTATCCTCCGTTCTAGAACTCACATGTATCTGAGCCAAATTCTGGTCCTCGACTTGCTGCTGGGGTGAATCCCCATCATCTGTTCTCGAACTCACTGGTGGCTGAGCTAAACTTTGGTCCTCATTTTTCTGATGTGGAGAATTTCCATCCCCAATTATTGAACTCGCTTGTGGCTGAACCAAATTATGACCCTCAACTTTCTGCCGCAGAGAATTCCCATCCCCAATTCTAAAACTCGCCGGTGGCTGAGCCGAATACTGGTCCTCTAGCTGCTGCCGAGGCAAATTCCCATCCCCTGTTCTTGAACTCGCTTGTGGTTGAGCCGAATTCTCTTCCTCTAACTGCCGCTGGGGTGAACTCCCATCCCCTGTTCTCAAACTGGCTTGTGGCTGAGCCAAATTGGGTTCCTCTAATTGCTGTTGAGGTGAATTACCATCCCCAATTCTCAAACTCGCTTGCGGATGACCCGAATCCTGGTTCTCAACTTGCTGCTGGGGTGAATTTCCATCTGCAAGTTGCAAACTGGCATGTGGATGAGCCGAATTTGGTTCCTCTAATTGTTGCTGAGGCGAATTCCCATCCCCTCTTCTTGAACTCCCATCCTCTAATCTTGAACTCCCTTCAGCCTTAGCTAAATTCCCATCCCCCGACACTGCCAATTCCGGAGCTTCATCGATATTCTCAAGGGTAGTACCATTCTTATTGTCTGTGTCACTGGTGACGATAGTAGTAGGGATATTTCCATCTTCCACGACAGTGTCCTCTATATTAGGGTTTATCTTGATACCTTTGAAAACTTTCCTTCTGTAAACCTTACCCTCGCTGTATCTCTGTATCTCTCTAGCTCCATTTATAAGCCTCGAAGCCATGCATACAAAATCATAATTCCAATCACCAATCCTAGGGTTTTACACACACACACACCCCTTCGAATCAAAACAAAAGAATGAAATCAAAGAAATTCAAAACCCTAACTAGCAAAGAACGAATCAAGAGAGAAAGAAGAAGATTCGGTTAGGGTTTCAAAACACGGTTTACCTTTGGGGTTCCGATCATATCTAACTTTCTGTCTCTAGAAATTGTGAAGTTTCTCCCTATTGAATCTACACATGTGCACGACTTCGTGAGCGATCGTGGGGGTTGCGTAACTCAGAAGTATTATATCGCCGAATATTTTGGAAGTGAAATCACTCGATTTTTTTAGAAATAAATATTTTCTATCATTTACAATTATAATAATTATACTTTATTTCTCAAAAGTGTCGACAAAACAAAATTCAATTTTTTTTTTTAATTTTTACTACTTATAATAGTGAATATTGATTATTTTTTTGATAAAATATTAAAAAATTTACTATAATTCTAAGAAAGAATGAAATGACGTTTTTTTCTTATGGAATAGTATTTTCTAAAATATAAAAGTCGATAAATATCTCTTTTTTACATAAAAATTATTGTTAACTTATGAATTTATGAAATAGGTGTACCGGTACACCTTAATTTAAGAGTGTACCGTAGAAACTCCCAATAATAATTATTATGTGAAAGCCGTTTTTAACTTCAAATTAATTTTTTCTTAAAATACAAAGTCGATTGCATTCATATAATTATTTTTTTTAAGAGGGTAAAATGGAATATATTACCCAAAACAAAGCGTTCTTCCTAGCACAAGGTGTGCCAGAAAAAGAACAAAGTCACAACCAAATGTACAAAGGAAAAGACACAGACAAACAAAAATAAATTTACAGAGAAATAAAAAACATTAATCAATGTCCAACATATTGAACGGACTAAGCCACCAAGCATGGTAGTTGAAAGAGAGATTTGAAATTTTCTCCATCAACCACGCATAAGTAAGAGACTTAATCTTGTCTACAATCTTATATGTTGAACATTCTTTTCCGTTAAAAATCATGTTATTTCTTTCCTTCCAAATTTCTCACACCGTCGCATACCAAATCAACTGCAAAATAGACAGCTGCCTCTTGGAACAAAAGCCACCCACAAAGGCAAACTGATTGAGGTAATCCGCCGGCATATTAGGGATGACCGAGCAGACACCCAACCAAAGATGAATAAAGTGCCAGACTTTCCCAAAGAATTGACAATGTAAAAATAGATGAGGGGAAGTTTCCATCATACCACAACCACCCACACACCAGCCATCATCTGGACCTATAATTCTATGACGAAACAAGTTATCTTTAGTTGGCAACCTGCCACGAATCAGACGCCAAGCAAAAAGAACGACCTTAAGAGGAATATCCTTATGCCAAAGATCCTTCGGAGAAACTGTAGTGAACGTGTTATGCTGATTAACCAGATGTTTATAAGCGCTCCTAAGAGTAAAAACAGTACTCGATTCCAAATGCCACAGGCACCTGTCCTCTTTATCAACCTGCAAATTCACATTGTGAAGTAATAAACAGAGTTCCCCCAACAACTCCTCCTCCCACACAAACAACCCCCGCCTCCACATCCACGCCCCTCCATCCTCCCCCCAACCCAACTGACTCATAGCAAACACAGACGCCTCTTTATACAACGACAAATCAAACAGTCTGCCAACCATGTCCCTAAAAGCCACTCCATCAACCCAAACATCTGACCAAAACAATTTTGATCTACCATCTCCCACCACCCGACTGACAACGACTGACAATGTTGATCATATAATTATTAATATAATATACGTTTCGATTAATATTTATATGATACATTAAAAATTCGGTATGTTACAAAATTATAATAACATTTCAAACCTTATAATGATTATATAAAAGTCGTTTTTAACTTCAAATTATTATTATTTTTATAAAATTCAAAGACAGTTGCAAAATTGGGAGCTTCCATGGACTCAGCCTTGTCTATTCATGCCACCCCTGCTGAAGGATTACTTCCTCTCTTAAAGGACGATGCTTGGGGAACTTACTTCCCCCGTGACTAGCTGTTGTTCCTGCCTTCTTTTGTGTGTTTTTTCGGTTTTTCTTCTGCCTATGTAACCAAAAAATATAGTTATTAATATAATAGACATTTTGATTAAGATTTATACGGTACATTAAAAATTTGGAATAAATTATGTTTTGAATTTTGGTCCATTACACTATTACAATAACCTACGAATTAAAAATTCAATTGTGTTGGTCATCAAAATGCATCACTTTGCTTGGAGCTATGTACATTAAGCCTCTCCTTTCATGATCATAAATCCATTTGAGTGGGATAAAGCTTTATTTTAGGTAAGAGGTGAAATAGTTCAATCGTAATCTTAGACAATGAACTAAATGTATAAACGACTAAATGAGTTTAAAATGAGATTGGTAAATATATTAGGGTGATGTGTGTGCTTTATGTTACCCTAACTATATATTTGGGTAGCTCAATTGATTTGGCTAAGAGATAAGTAGTTGGAGGTCTTTATTTACTTTATGTTGTAAAATAATGACATAGAATCATCTCAAGTAATAATAGCAAACAATTACAACTAAAAATAAATTAGAGAACAAGTGAAACTTATCGAATTTAGTTGCCGACACAGCTCCATCAAAATAGTCACAAGACAAAATTAGAACCTGCAAAGCAGCACACTGTTAAGTAACCTGAGGCGTGACATAGTCACTGTCCTTGAGGATTTTATCCGCCTCATAAGCGCATATCCTCCCAGGATACAACAGTTCCTCCCCGTTATGAATCATAACCGGAGGTGACAGAACAACTCAAATTTATCTCAAAGATATCAGGAGATGTAACCCAGAAACTCAATATTTTGGATGAGAGAAAATAATTGTGTATTGAGAAATATGAAGTGAGAGAGTATATATATGTGCAAAATTCTTCTGTCTGCAAATACTATGTTATATTATGTTACGTGACCCATCTTAGAAGAATAATGAATGATATATCAGTGTAGTTTTGTATGTGGAGAAAAAATGAAGTACCCCTTCTTCTATATTTGTGTATACTATTATTTATTATTTATTATATTGATTAGACTGAAGGAATGAAAGAAACACGTTTTTTTATTGAGTGGCACTAGTTGTTCCTACTAATGGGGAAGTAAGGCATGATAACAGGAAAAATCAAACAGTCTCATGGTAAAAGCAACCTAACATGTAGTTTATAATTCATGAATTAAAACACATGTCAAAAGGACCAATTTATGTTAACTTTTGAAATAAAATAAAACCATAAAATTACAACAATCCCCCACATATTTCAAAAGTTAAAATAAAAGGTTAAAAAGAGTTTTCTTGGGTAAACATCGTAGATGTAATGCATCGGAACGGTATAGCAAGCTATGGAACCCGTCCTAGACTAATAAGACTTAACACACAGTGAATTGGTTTAGCAAGCTATGGAACCCAAGACACTTGTTGTATGTTAGAGGCCTCACAATCACATTACACCCCCATAATTCTTGTTGTTACGCGGTTGTGCGCTAATAGGCCATGCGCGTGCCTGGTATTCATGAGTGTTCTAGAGATTTTGCCAAGATCTCATGCAAGCGGCCCCACTTGACACTCATATAGGTAATTCCATCTAGTGTATGCTACGACCATACACCACCCGTAAGGGCTTATGGTAATCATTAAAAGCTTTTAAAGCTTACCCATCAATTTTATTTTATTTAGCACGTCTCATATCTTTTATCATACACTATAGGAAAGAGACGACATTTTAGTGCTAACAGAACTAACAAGTAACTTGTTTTTACCCATTGAACCTTCTTCATGGGATCTCCAATCATAAAGGTTGGGTTCCCATTACTTGTCGTTTTCTAGTGGCAAAGTCTCATTTCCCTAAATTTCTTCCCATGGGTTTTATATACGGATCCGCTTAATTCACAAATATTGACTAAGACGTCTCTAAGTCAATTAACCTCATATTTCATCAAGTTTATAAAAATAAACTCAGATTACACAATAAATTAATACAAGTCGTTGTCTACTAAGCGACAACATGTTCATCAATAAGATAAATCTACTTATAGATTTATTTTCATTGGATTCATATTTATTTGACATCTTTGTATTATTTTAATATAGGGGTTTATCCACTATATAAACAATATCTCATATCAAACTAACTTCCATAATATACTTCATCAGGTCTACTTAGATAAACTCTAAGCGACAACATCTCCGTAAAGGGAATAATTAAATCTATGATTAGATTTATTATACAGGTCTACTTGAGATGCTTCCAAGTGACGACACCCCCACATTGGGGAAAATAAATCCACTCATATAGATAAATCAAACATCATTGTATTATTTTAATAATACAATGGATAATCCACAATACATGATATCTCTCAAATATTGCATTCTTATATCAAGTGCCATAACAATATACAGGTCTTCTTAGATTATTTCTAAGCGACAACATCTCAATATTGCACTAGTTTCAAATATCTTCGTAAGTTTCTTAATCCAAGTTTGGTGCCAATAATAAAATTAAGTATTGTTTCACAATAAATAAAATATCTCAAACTATGATATTGACATAAGCGAAGTCAAAATAATTCTCATTATACATATAAATTTTCCCACAATAAATTGATCACATTATTTGTGCAGCAATAAAAACGTGACAATTTCTCACTAATATTTCATATTCGTATCCAGTTTTCACAAATTTAAGATTCCATAAACATGTATAAATCAATCAATAAAATAAAAAATGATCCCTTCAAATTTAATAGCAATTCATACATGTTTCTGCTAAAATTATAAGTCATGTAAACAAAGTCTCTATCATTCTTAAATAAATTTGTGAATAGTCTATACTCAAATTGTAGGTTGTGATAGAGTCTCAAATCAAAAAAGAATATTTGAGTTAAATGAAAAATAACATTACGGCATGTATGACCCCACATTTTTAGAGTTGCATATCAACCAAAACAAAATTATGTTTTATAAAGAGTACATGACACAAATATACATATAATAAGATGGGCACGGTTTGGCATAGCATAAGCATCAAACAAACTAAAATATAGTAAAGGATTTTGCATTACATAGTATAGTATAGGATTATGCATTAGTAGATGATCACTTTGAAACTTTATGAATTTATGTCAATACAGTCTATAACCGTTTTATTAATCCAATAGAAAATTAACTACCATCATATATGGCCTCAAAACGACTAAGCATGATAGTGACAATAAAAAATATTTTAAAACAAATGAAACAACCATATTCAACATGCTTAAAAGGTATCATGTAAGCTTCAAAATATCACTATTTTGCATACATATTCAACATGCTCTCGCAATTTGAACACACAAAAATCAAGATTTGTGAGATTTATAAATAAAAATGTGTACCTGACCCCTTGTGGATGATTTCAAGGGGAGAAGAGTTTAAAACTTACAAAGAAATTGATCACCTTGAATGAACCGAAAAATTCAACGAACCATTTGTTACACTAGAAAAATTATGAAAACTTATTTACCATTAGTTCCGTGCACACCAATTAGTTCACCACGTACCGTTGAAGTTGAGTTTTACAAGCATCCGACAACTCATTTCCATGCTCAAACCAATCAAAGAATGCTTTTAGTTTCCAAGCCCACCAAATGACTAGGCTACCAAATCTTTATCATAGTTAGTATTCACATCACAAATAATTAGTTATTATGCAAACATTACACATCGGCGGTATGTAGTAGTATTTATTATTCAACATTCAAAATCAAATTGTACAGATCATAATAGTTATTAATGGCAGGTGGGTAGGAATTCGGTGTTCTATAATTTTCCATAAATTAATCATCAAAAGAAGATTGCACACTTTATGCCAAATCATTAATTTGCTAAGCATCGAAATACTATACTTACCTTGTGAGGTTGGAAAACATTCAGAACCAATTTTAACTATGAATCAGAAGGTGTAGGGTTTTGAAATGTTTTGACGAAGATGATTCTTAAATAGTAAAATCCTTAAGATTGTTGTAAAATAATGACATAGAATCATCTCAAGTAATAATAGCAAACAATTACAACTAAAAATAAATTAGAGAACAAGTGAAACTAATCGAATTTAGTTGCCGACACAGCTCCATCAAAATCGTCACAAGACAAAATTAGAACCTGCAAAAGAGCACACTGTTAAGTAACTTGAGGCGTGACATAGTCACTGTCCTTGAGGATTTTATCCGCCTCATAAGCGCATATCCTCCCAGGATACAACAGTTCTTCCCCGTTATGAATCATAACCGGAGGTGACAGAACAACTCAAATTTATC
>Ga0315914_1008952_pt1 | contig 13074 bp, 10 predicted proteins | sample MpolenodulesMG_FD_203920 | JGI IMG/M metagenome (GOLD analysis project Ga0315914, IMG submission 203920) | Medicago polymorpha root nodule microbial communities from Los Angeles, California, United States - elongated nodules | ecosystem: Host-associated > Plants > Roots > Nodule | place: USA...
TATAGATATATATATATATATATATATATATATATATATATATGAGTTTGTCTACGGAGTTTTACATTATTAACATTAATATGTTTCTTCTCGACACTCGTCAATAGCAATTGTATACTTATTCAGTAACTTACGACCCCACTTATTCATATCCTCCGTACAACTTTTCAGCCCAGACAACATGTGCACATTTGGATATTCCTCCCACCCACCAATAACTATGTTCTCAAAATTCTCTTCCACTAGTCATGCATTCTCGAACTTAAACTCCTTATTTTCCCCTTCGTCTTTGTTCCTCATGAGGATTAAGTAGAATTGGATAATGATCTGATTGGTGTGATATGGCATTATGCAATTGACTTTGAGAGAATGTATCATGTCATGCTTTTGTTGCCATTGCTATATACGTAAATTATTTCTTCCTTCCTATTTTACCCCATGTACCTTTCACCCATGTAAATGGATATCCAGAAAATCGAAGATCAATCAAACCACTATCATGTATTGCCCCCCGAAAACCCATTATCCTCCATGGTGGATGATCCACTCGGCTCCTTTTATCTTCATTTTACAATAAATCATTAAAGTCTCTTATAACGTACCATAGTAATGCATTATCTTGCGACGATGTTTGATGCATGTGTTGAGATTTTCATCTTCGCTCATTTAGTGGATACCCATAAAAGCATGTAAACCTCCATTTAGGATAATGCGGATGACTCAATTCCATGTTAATAAAATTTGACGAATAAGTGATGAGATTGCAATCAAAAGGGTGCTTCCAAAGAACTTCCAGACCCCCGCTCCTTCCAATTTTGTTAACAACAAAAGAAGGATCAAAGCCTAACTTGTTTCGGATCTCCTCTATTCTATTTGCATGAACCAAAGTCTCGCAAAGAAAAATGACATCTAAGTGATACTTGCGGGCCATAATGAAATTTTTCATTTTTTATAATTTTTTGGTATTATTGTTTTTCCATGAGAGTCAACATTGCAATTGAGAGTATTTTGGCTGACATCAATTTGCATCAATTTACATCAATTCTTCAAAACACATGTTTATTTTTAGAAACATGGAGAGAGAAAAAAGCTCTAAAAAAACAGCTGCAGCCTAATTGTAATAACTAAAAATGTTCAATATTTTCAGGTTACTTCCAGTTTTTTACAAATCAGGGTGGTAAAGGAGCTGATATTAGTCGCACAAGTGATTAAGAATTTACAAATCATGGTGCTAATTTTATTCTTGAAATAGAGGTATCTTGCTGTTTGAATTTTTTAATGTTACATAACTCCTCAAATTTGTTGGTCGAGGTAATCTTGTGCTATTATGTTGCAGATTGGTGTTTTAGTCCTTGTGGTGCAGATCTGTTTGGGGTGCTTGATGTTTGTCAATTTAATTTTAATTGGCTGAAGTGTTTAGGCGTGTTGGCGGATCACGTTTTAGGAACTCTTTTGGTTGTTTCTCAGATTCTTTGTCTGTTTGGCTCCGGATTAGTAGTTGATGTTCTTCGCAATGTCTGTGTTTATTCGGCAGCTCATTAGTTGCATGGAGCGAGATCCTAAGGTGCCTCTTTTAATTTGATCCTCAGGCAATTTATTTGGTCATTGTGTTCAGATTGTACCCTTTGGCGGAGGTTAAGCTTTTCTCCTTTGGAGTTATCTCTCTTAGTTGCTGGAGCTTTTGTCATGGTTTGTCTTGGTGACTTTAAGTTGGTTATATTGGCGTTCCAGATTGTTTATTCCTTTAGGAGTTCTTCGACGTTTTTGTTGTTGTTTTTGGTGCTCTCATGGGGTTCTGTCCTCTGCATACTTTGATCTTACCCTGTAATTGACATATTTATAGCATATCTTATGCTTTGAGATGCTTTTTATTTAATATAATTAAATCTTCTTTTTGCCTCTTAAAATAAACTAATAATATTGTTAGACAAAAGTACAATGATGGCAAATATGCAAACCATAATAAATGGAGAAATTAACTGCACAAATACCAAACTTTCCCATATTAGATATTCAAACTAGTTGAGCCATCAGACTCCCACCTCCGCATCCTCTCGAGTGTAATATGCTAGTTTCAAGTGAATGTGGCTTGATCTAGGCTCAGCTTGGTAAAAAATAACGAATATGTAATAAACTAGCAAATAAACTTATAGTGGATGAACTATAAGATAACTTATAGCTAAAAGCGGATAAGTTAGCTGATTCAATTTTTAGTGTGTGGTAAAGTAGCTTATAAATACGAAATGACATAAAAAAGTGTCAATTTAATCAATATTCATTTTTTGAGTCATGTTAACCGGTGTTCCTAGGATACTAGTTAAGAAAGTTAAAACAACAATTTTTTGACTTTCATAAAGTGAAACATTTCATTTTTCATCATTTTCCAATGCAAAGTTTTCATATTAGTCTCCTTAACTAGTGTCCCGGGAGCACTAGCTAACATTTCCCTTATTTTTTCAATTAAGATTGCAAAGGTAAAATTAAGATAAAAGGTGATAAGCTATAAGCCACTTGGATTAGCATATCACAACCTGCTATAAGCTCATAAAAATAAAATATAAGCTGTGAGAAAGTGATCGTTACCAAACATGTCGCTTTTTTTTTTCTTCAAATGAGGTTATAGAAAATAAACTATAAGCTATAAACTCGAAAACACGCCTTACCAATTAGACCCCTAGTGTTGCCCAACTTATTCTAAGTTTTTCGCTCTACTCTTAATACTTCTATTTTGCTATTTAAAAAAACACATGATATGAGTAGTAAGTGTGACAAATATTAAATAGTTTACAACATGTTCTATGGTTAAGTCTATTCACTATTATCGTATTGAAAGAAGAAAAAAAAACACTATATCTATCACTGCAACAAATATTAAATAGTTTACAATATGTGATAATAACTTAGGGAATATTGATTCTACCATAAAAAAAATTAGGGAATATTGAATATAATTTCTCACTGCAACAAATTCGTTCATATAATTGACAAAAAAATGTGGATATCTTTGCTCCAAAGAAATGGAAGACACCTGTATAGCTAAGCATCTTTCTGTGCAGTAATTGCACAAGCAACAACCATCTCTTGCTGCTTGCTATATATCCATAATCACACAGTAAAGAATTACAACAATGAGCCATCTGCATTCTTGGCACTTTCTCTTACCATTGTCTGCACAAAGAGCTCCCCAGCTCGGTATGAAGATCGTACCTGCACAACACAAATATAGTGCTCACGATCAAAATGACAAAAGTTTAATGATGACAATATGATTAAAAAATCTATCAAAGAGTACAGTGCACATTGTTTTAGTTCATTTAGGTAGATTTGTTGTTTAATCGCACAAGATTTTTAAGCTATTATTATTAAGACATATACCAAAAGAAGGGGTGCAATGATATTTTAATGGGTCTGTTAAGAGCTTACCAGTGGGCCGCTGGCTACATAACGAAAACCGATAGACTCTCCATATTCTTTCCAGAAATCAAACTTCTCAGGCGTAACATACTCTTTGACTGTCAAGTGCAAGGGAGTCGGCTACAACAATAACATTTTTATTAAATTATATCCCTCAACAATGTGGTCATTGATTAAATTAAACATGCAATGTATAGTAAGATCATGTGAATGATTAGCATCATCTGTAACCATGGACTGAATTTTCAAGTTCATTTTCTAAGGTTATGAGAAACTAACCTGCAAATACTGACCAAGAGTCAGAATATCCACATTTATGGCCCTTAAATCCATCATTGTTTCCTTCACCTCATCATCAGATTCGCCAAGGCCCAACATTATCGAAGATTTTGTTATCATACCTTCCTTGCTTTGTTTTGCATGGTTTAAAACTGCCAAGCTTTGTTCATACCTGCAACCACACTAAACATGAGAAATGGAACTAATGATGATTCAGAATGAAGAAAAACATGCCCACAAAAACATAATGTAAATTTTAAACCATGTTCCCTCATATTAGTAGAGAATTAATTGAACAAACCACAATCAATAGGCTTTTATTATGAAATTTCCTCCATCTCTATCCCCTGTCCCCAATTTTAGGGATATTAATATTGGAGAATGAGGTAACGGAAAAATATATAATTATAAATGAAATTGAAGAATAAGGTTACTGGAATTTATCCTCTCAAAAAAAAAAAAGGTTACTGAAATTTATAACTTGCAAAAAGTTAGAAATGAGTATGATGTTTGGATATGCTTCCCTACTTAACAAGTGAACAAAGAAGATATAAAGAATTAGAAAATCCAGTTGAAAATTGAATATCATATGCAAAACTAATTTATGAATTTTTCTGTTGGAGTTTTAATTCATTTAGTCTGTGAAATCTTATTTTCTTAATCGCCTCATATTTAACATATTATCATTTTGTACATACTAGTTATCACATGGCCCTCATGAAAATCTGATGTAAGTTCACAATACATAATGAAGTAATACACATTTTAAAATTTAATTATTATCATTTCATACATTAAAAATATAAATTTACGTTATTCTTTGGTACTGAAATTAAAAAAAAAAAAATCTCATGACAATATTTACTTTCCTACTTATTTATTCAAATTCAACCACTGAAGACATTTTATTTTATAGCTTTTAATTTACTTTTGAGTAAGTATCAACATTATAGGGTTCTCCGACAAAGTAGCTGAATCAGCAATGCAACTTACCCAGCCCTGGGATCTCTAACAATTCGTTGGAGCCGCTTGACTGTCTCAATGTTGTGAGCAAAGACATCTAAACCTGAGTGAACCAGAGTTTCTACAGCCTTAAGATCTCCTCGAAAATCAGAAGTTAAACACTCAACCATGATTTCAGGTTTGATATTCTGCAAAAGAAATCAAAAAAAGATTATGCTCGAACTTGTGTCCACACACAATTTGCATTGTATACCTTTTGTATAATGCATCTTTAAACAATAGGACTATATATCAATGCACCTTCATAGCTTTCACAGTTTGTGCAAAATGCCCACTTCCTCCATCAGGTATATCATCACGATCCACACTTGTTATGACAATATAATCCACGCTGAAAATCCAGGAACTTGCAAGTAAGTAATAGGGGATTACAGCAAACAAACTCAACCAAGCCTTATTTCATTAGGTGAGATCAGTAATATGGACCAAACGAATGCCATTAACAGGGAATTAGATGCGAGAAAATTGGCAAGTAGAATTTCATATAGAGGTGCTCTCTGTAAGAATGAAAGCTGCACAATGTGCGTGTGCGCGTTCTGAATGAAACAAAAACCATCAAGGTGATTTCTATAGAGCTTATCTAGTTCAGATTTTCATCAGTATCATACAAATTACTAATATATTTTGGACAATGTGAAACAAAAACCATGTTAGATTTTTATTGTAATGTCTTAAATTATTCACTTGTTGACCTATTCAAAAGCATATGCCCGTTAGTTTATGTAAAGGTCTATTAGTCTTAACTCTTGAAAAATGACTATTAGTTATCCGTGTGCAGATTGTTAAATTATTCTGCAACTCAATATACTATATTAATATGTGATATACGCACCCCCAACTGGCAATGGCCTTGGCAGTATTTTCCGGTTCCATAGGATCTGGAGGAGCTGGGTTTCTGCTGGTCTTCACAGCACAAAATCTACATCCACGAGTGCATGTATCCCCAAGAACCATGATTGTAGCAGTTGCAATACCATCATCGCCTCCATTCCAACACTGTCCATCAGAATGTAAAGGTCTCAGCAATTTAGACAAGAAACATAAAAGTAGAAAACATTTGTCATTAGTCATTTAACTAGTTTTGTTTCTGTTTTTCTTAATAGAGCTATTCTTTAGCATGTTTGATTACTTATTGAGTCTAACCATGGCACTCAACAAAAAAAATAGTCTAATCATGGTACACAAAACCCAATATCAATATCTATTAATCCGTGGTTTACTACAACTACAAGCAGAAGGATTGCTGTCTAAACTCCCACAAACCTTGTGAAGAACAGGACCAAAATAAAAATACAAAATTGTGTTAAATGGCAGTGTTTTCAAACACAGATAGCAGTGAATAGCGTATTGTTAAAATTCCGCTACACTAGTGCTAATGGCGCCACTACAGCTGCTATTTGACAATATTTGTACTAAATAGCATATCGTTAAACAATATCAGATTCCGATGTATCCAAATTCCACTATACTATAGCAGCATAGCACCGCTAAATGTGAAATATATAATATAATTAAAAGCAGTCATAGCATAAAGCTATAATCAAATATTAAACAAAACCAAAGTAGGCTCTCTATGTTAAATTGGCGCTCTGTTTAGTAAGTCCAGCTTGCTTTCACCGGCCGATCTGTTCTGATCTTGCACTGATGTAGGTGTTTCAGCTCTACGTAGGAGTGGATTGGTGTATGTTAGGAATGTTACAGTGTACTATGATGGAGGTTGGGTATTAATGTCAGTTTTTTTTTTCCTTTTCTCTACTGATATGCATGCGTGATTGTGTGTATAGGTGTGGTGGGGGCTCTCTTCTTTTCTCCTACTGTTATGCAGGTTATACGTGTGTGATGTGTGTGTCAGAGGTAGGTGTTTTCGTTTTTTTAATTGGATTTAGGGCCTATGGTTTTGATGTGTTTAGCACTCTTAACCATAGAATTTTGCTTGATCTGTCCGGTTGTCTAGCACATGATAGTGCAGACCCTCTACAAATCTTCATAGAAGGTGCGTAGATAGAGTGTGTCGACCTTGACGCTGAATCAAACGCCTTATTCAATAAAATAACTACTATTTATAAACAATAATGTAGGCTCTCTATGTCACTGGTAACCCCTAAGTTATTATCAAATATTAAATAAGCGTGTAAATGTTCATACGAACAACACTCACAAAGACACCAAAACACTGGCACATAGACACTAATAATAATTTTAAGAAATAAAAGTTGTTGAATATAATTAAAAGTGTTGATCTTGTGACATCAACACAACATGACACATGTTGGACACCAAACACGCTTTCAATGTGAAGTATTGCTACATATCTACACGCTACTATCTGCTTTTATCTATAACATTGTAGTTTGTTCCCCCAAATTACTTGCTAAGCAACCCATCACATAAAAAACTAATAGCATAAAAGGGAAAGATACAAGTAACTTATATGAAGCAAAAACTACCTTTGTCAAAAATCAAATTTTCAACAAACCCATTTCATCAAAAACAAAATTTTTAACAAAGAGAAGAAGAAAATAGAACCTCTCCAATATTGGGGCACTGTGCTTCCTCACAAACAGTATTAAGCTTCAACTGAGAGATAGATTCTTTAATTTTCGAAAACCTTTCACCTTGAGGAGCTTTCTGTCTCAACCACGCAGGCTTCTTCACATTCGGGTCTCTCCCTGTGAATGGACCCAACCCACCTGGGTAAGGTCCATTCTTGTTCTCTGATTCCATCAGCTTCGACATCGCCGACACCGACAGAGGTTGTTGTTGCGGTGAGACAACAACCTCGGAATGTGAAAGTGATGGATCGTTGGCTTGGCATCGAAGTGTGAAAGTAAAAGAGGATGGTTTTATGGTTTTATGAAATGGGTTTGAGGTGAAGGAGAAAGAACATGGTTGGAGAAGTGATTGATGAAGCATTGTGACAACTTTGGGATTGTGAAGAGAAAAGAACAAGGTTGGTTAAGTTGTTGAAACAACTTTGGTTCCTCCGAAGACAATAAAATAAAATAAAACAGAGAATAAAGGAATTGACAACTCTGCCCTTCTCAACAATTAGGTTTATGATTTGTTTAAATTTGTAATTAATACTCGTGAAAAGGTTTTTGAATCAAAGATGAGTAATGGGGAGGAAGAGAAAGAAAAGGAAATGTGTTCAGTGGTAGTTGAAAAAGTGGGAGGCAGATCATCAGTTATAACCTGCTTATCTAGATATCCTCTCAAGTTCATCACACCTAAAAAGGTTTTCATTTTCAACAATCATCTTTTGTTTTTTTATTAATCATGTTTTAACTTGTTACATATTGTTGTTGACCTAATGCTTCTTATTTTATTATTTGCTTAGGTGGGTCCTTCCAAAATTGATGCAGTTTGGGTTTATGTTCTCAATTATGGTGGTGGAATTGTATCTGTAAGTTTTATCCCTTTTCTGGTTTTTCATCATTCACGCTGCCTTGATTTTTTTTTTTTTGTTGCATATGATTTTGGACTTGTGTTTGCTTTGTGAGCATGGTTATTAGTATTTTACAATACATGCGTGTCGTTTTTCAGTTCAAAATAAATTGAACTCAATCGATACAAATCGTTGTGCTATCTATTTTGGATGAATTCGCAACATCACTTCTTTTGTATCCAATCACTTCTTTTGTAAATTATGTGTAGCGTACCTTATTGCTTTTGTTATTTTGATTTATGACTTAAATATCAAATTACTTTGAAGTTCATATATGATATAGAGTCTGTTTGTATTGACTTATTTGAACTTATCTATTGACATAAGTAGTTGTGACACTGTTTGGGAGAACGTATGAAAACAACTTATGATATGTTCATAACTTGTTTTTCAACTTCTTTTCATAAGCTCTCCAAAATAGCTTATGAAAACAACTTACTTATTATACAAAACAGCTTGACTTTATTGAATCTTGTGTGATAAAAGTATCTTATTTATAGGTGCCTATATGATAAGCGTTTATGCTATAAGCCACAAAACAAGTTGTCTATCCAAAGCGAACCACATCCGCTTATGTTTTTCGTGCCTCTTACTTGTTTTTAGTTCAAATTAAAAATGACATAAAATTAAAAATAATAAATTGATTCGCAATTTGTAAAATAGTTCTTCTAATTCACAATTTCAATTTTGATTTGATAATCATGCTTGTGAGGTGTAGGGTGATCAAATTTCATGCAGTTTTTCTGTTGGAGATGCTTGCACCATGGTCTTAACTACCCAAGGTTCTACTAAGGTTTGGATATTTTTTCCCCTCTTTTATTGATTTCCTACTTTTTCTCTTTAAGTGAATTCTTTTGAATTTTGCTGTCTTCTGGGTCAAATGTTACGAATATCAATTACATTATCTCTTTGATAGGTTGTTTTGGATCCACCCTGGTGTTTAGCTCAGCTTATCTTTATGTTATTGATAATGTTGTAGTATTTTTTTAGGTCTATAAATCTGTGGGATCTAAGTGTTCTCAACAAATGTTAGAGGTAAAATACATTGTGTCTTTCTCTTGATTTTCTTGCTTTTATGCTTGTCATTATTAACTTGACCAGTCATTTTACTGTACCTGATAACCAGCAAGATTTATAGTTGTGGCATAAGTATCACGTCCTCTGTTCCATAACTATTGATGTTCAAGATTAGTGTTAGTGCACATAGATTAAGAGAAATTTAATTACCAAAGGATCTCATTGTATCTTGACTAAAATAGCATATTTAACTCCTATCAACAATCCATTATAAGAACCTCTGTGAAAGTTAGACGTCATCGATCTAACTGTAATCTCTATTTTTGTTTTCAATAAGTATTCATGAAATAGTTACATAAAGTACAATTGAAAAATACAAACTAATCAGTTCTGGGATTTCTAAAACATTACTGGTACATCAAAGGCTAAAACATCAATAGTTTGGAAATGAGATCATACTTTTGTTGAGATTCTAATATTTTGAGGTTTTACTCTTTTATGGCATAATAATACACTTATACATTTTATTCCTTTTCTTTTTTGTGGTTAGGATTCGAGTCATTTGACTATTTTTGTAGGACATTAGAGTTATTTGTTCTATACATCCTCCACTTAATGTTAAATTGGACTATTTGTGGGTTTATTGGTTCCAACTGACAACAGTTAAATTCATCTGTGTAGTAGGCTAGAGTAGGAAGCAATGCGCTTTTAGCCATCATTCCAGATCCTGTGACATGTTTTTCCACTGCAAGATATTATCAGAAACAAATCTTCACCGTGTGTTCAGATTCAAATTTGGTCATTGTTGATTGGATTACTAGTGGGCGCCATGAAAGTGGAGAAAAATGGGATTTTGATTTATATAGAAGCACAAACAATATATTCTTCGATGACGGTCAACCTTTGTTTCTGGATACGGTAATATTTTGCTGTTGTCCTTGTCAAATGCGTTAAATAGATTTCAATTCAAAAGAGATAATGCCTCTTAAATGGCCAGGTTGATTTTAATAAATGCATGCATTATATCGTTCTTATCACATATTCCTTTGAGGCCCAACCAATTATCTTCAAGACTCTAGTTGGTTTTGCAGCCCTTTCAATCTGGCAGCATTTAATGTGGATTCGCTCATTTTAGCTCCTAACATGATCTTGTTATTCAATGAAGATAGGCACAACATTCAGATTTCAGACCCTGTGCTGGAACGAGGGATCTTGTAAAGGAAATGTCAACTTTCTATACGGGGTGTTTTATATCTCGTTTCAAAATAATGTCATCATGTTAGGAGCTAAAATGACAAAATACCTCTTGCACTTGCTTGAACTTTGAAATTATATAGTTGCAAGAGATTTTGGAAAAAATGCAATATGGTCCATTTTTACTTTGAGATTGATATCCTTTCTATTTTTCTAATTAATTGGCTTCTTGTCACAAACAGATGTTACTAGAGAAAGACAAATTTGGCCGTGTAAAGGAACACATGCAGGACTACCAAGTAATTGCAATGATTGTACTCCTAGGGTGCGTGATTGGTGTTGCCTTACTTATTCTAGATTTGTGTTTTCTACATGATTCTTTTTATGACATGATTTTTTATTTTAGGCCAAAGATGCAGTATATCCAGAATCTAGTGCAAGATAACGTGAAAAGAATTATGTCTGAGCAATTACATAATCCTTCTGCTGCATTGAGTCACCAAAAAAACAAGGCTGACTTTTTCACGACAAAACCAACCTTCGTGGCTTCTTGCAGTGTCTTTGGTCCTAAGGTAAATTATAAATTAACTTCAGGGTTATTATTCAAACTTCTGGTTATGAGTAGTACTTAAGATTAGAATTGTGTTATTTTGAAGTTCTGCTTAATTCGTAAATCCCAAAGATTCCTTACGGGCTTGATTGTTGCGAATGGTGCCTAGAACTGTGTTACGGGTCACATTTTCTACCTAGCTTTCTGGCAAGTTTTGCTAGGCAAGTTATGGTATGATGATTATAATTTGGAAATTCAAAGAGGTATAGTTTGGAGGGTCATGTAATGTAGAGTTCTTAGTCTGCTACAGAAGGCTTTTTCTTGAAATTTAAATACAGAATTTTAAGAACTTTCCTTGTTCATGGTTTAATACAAAAGAATAACGAGTCCATTGGCTTGTCTTACTCTCCTCTCAAACATTCTCTACTGCTCGATAGAGACTGGACTAGAGCGAAACACTGAACAGATTGTGTAAATATAATAGATATTTTGTTAAGAACTTACTTTTTCCTGATAAAACAAAGTAGACTAGCTTCTAGCATGAACAGTGAATGCAAAAAATACAAGACAAATCTAAGTTCTGCAGTTGCATATAACCTCTAGCCTAAACCCATTCCTTTTTCGTCTCAATTCATGCCTACCTTGCATCATATATCATTTGCTCTCATATTTTCATCATAATGGAAGAGGCTATGATTGGTTAACCTGCGTTTCACGACTCTGTAATGTGGTTTAGTTACAAATATTGCTGGCTAAACCTGCATTTTGTGTGCAGAAAATTGGTCTTGTTGTTCGAGTGGCTTCTTTGACAACTGAATCTATTTACAAATTTCTTCGACATCAACTGGCCCCCTTGGAGCAAATGATAGGGGTGCCACCATACAGATAGACTGAAGTGTTATCCGAAGGAACATAAGGGTTTTTATTTCAGACCTATATTTGTATAATAATTATACATTCGTTTTGTTCATTGTATATTATATATTCATGCTAATAAATCTCCCTTTAATTTAAAATAGAGCTATATTTCATCTAACTGAAGCCATATTGTTATCCTTGTATAACTTAGCCTTGCGGTCGTAGCTTGTTGCCGACAAACTTGCAACTCTTAGTACTCATCGCTCACTTGCAAAAAACTGAATTAAGTTATGAATGGCCTTAGCATGAATTAGTAGCAGTATCCCTTCAAAAAAATGAATTAGTAGCAGTATCATAACTGAGTAACAATTTTATTTTATTTTTTTGGATCATAAGAGAGCCGAAGCCCAAAAACAAAACAAAACAAAGAATTCTGCTCTTTACCCGAACGGCTTTGCTCATTCCCAAAGTAAAAGTCCAAAATACCCCTACGCATGTTAACTCATGCTAGTACAAATGGCTACGTATATTAACACACGTTGCATGACTTAACATGCGCTAGTGTAAATTGCAGTGTGAGTTAACTCACGTTGTCCTTTGTGCTAGCGTGAGTTAACTCACGTTCATAGCAGACAACAAAATCTGCATTAAATGCAACCAGTTACTGAACAGACTTAGAAAAAGTCTAGAATGACCCGTAATCACGCCACATTCATAACTTAACCGAATTACGTCAGTTTAACAAGATTATCGGATAGTTCGACATAATCGAACAAAATTACACAAAAACATTGTTTTTCTCACAATCACTAATCACACATAATGATCCAAACGGTCCAAATTTCACAAATTCGCCGGTAATGACCCGTAATCACTTAAACACACTTAATGACACGTAAATGATCCAAAAACTAATTCATTTCATATATTTATATAATATATAATATTAGTTACATATTGGCCACAAATATCCAAATTACACAATCGGCCACCAAAAAATATGTCGGGGTGTAATACCACCAAAAAATAGGACGAACACCGACCAACCCAAAAGTGTCATAACCTATCTAACTAGACTAGTGATAATGCATAATCTTCGTCTTCATCCATGACTTCGAAATCTTGCTTTGGTTTTTCTGGAGTTGGAGTGTCACAAGTAATAGGATTGTGCTCATTTGTTGGTTTCTTTGGCGAGATCGGCTCCTTAGACATGAGCTCATCGAAGGCGGCTTGTCTATCCAAAAACTCAAAAAGCCATTGCTCCGCCTCACCAATCTTTTTGAGTTTTTGGATA
>Ga0315914_1008953_pt1 | contig 13073 bp, 5 predicted proteins | sample MpolenodulesMG_FD_203920 | JGI IMG/M metagenome (GOLD analysis project Ga0315914, IMG submission 203920) | Medicago polymorpha root nodule microbial communities from Los Angeles, California, United States - elongated nodules | ecosystem: Host-associated > Plants > Roots > Nodule | place: USA...
GTAAACACATGAATCTTAAAGTGTTTAAGTTTCTGTTTGATTTGTGATTAATGATTTAATCAAGATCCGTTTCAATGGGATTTCTTCCGCAAAGAGGATTAAATTTTTTGAAAAACCCCTCTTAAAAATCCTACAATATGCGGGATCAATCACGCCCTAAACGTCAAGCTTGAAAAAGGCTCTGACCGGGCAAACTTTACAAAAATCTACACGATGCCCTAAACGTAAACCTTGTGAAAGGCTCTGACTGGTCAAACTCTACAAAGCGATAGGATTAATCACGCCCTAAACCTCAACCTGGTGAAAGGCTCTGACCGGGCGAACTCTACGAATTTGCAATAAGAATACGTCAACCTTATAAAAGGCTCGGACCACTGTTTACACCAATATTTGGTAATATAAACTCTCCATCAATGGTATCCATCAATAGTTTTAGGATATAAATGTATTTTTAAAGTGGTTCGTTCAAGTCCTGCGACTTATGACTTCACTTCATGCATTATTTAACAACATTAATGTCACAATTGCATCCAACATCTTTTAATAACAAGTTGTCCAATGACACCATGATAGAAAAATTATCAAGTGAGCATATTAAAAAGAAGAAGAAAGATGAAAGGAAATGCAACAGATAAAGGACGAGAAAAATAAAACAAGAACAAAGTAATATTTAATTGCATGAATGTAAAGGTTGGTTGGAATCTGTCGATTTAACCACTCGTGAACCCATATGCTCTGTGATGGGGGTGTTAGAGTTTCAGTAATCAAGAAACCAACCTTTTGTTACTATTACAAACTGATATATATAGACCTTGTAGAAAAAACTACCACCAAATCCTATGGTCCAGATTAAAAGTACAAATAACTTCATATAACTTCCTAAGACACTAGAAAATAACTTCCATAAACTTCCGCCTTGTTTGTCACCGCATGTCCGACTTTGCCTTATTATTATTACTACCACCATGTCTACGTTGAAGTATTCCAAATCCATAGTAATAAAATTCAGACACTGGATCTTGCATAAGAATGTATCATGCTACATCACGTTAGTACTATGCCAAGAATTTCTTGATTTCTCCAAGGCTTCATTAACCACATACATGATATATATTAAATCACTTTGTCGAACTTGTGGTGTGTCGAAGTCTGTATGTTATTGGTCGAAATCCATTTTCACTTTGCAGCATGTCGAAATAACCCATCTGCCTTGTCGAAAATATAATCATGAGTTCCACCAAATATTTCATTTTTGGTACTAACAGAGGCCCCCCAGAAAACACATATATTTCGTCTTCACAATTTTCTAAGAGCAAATATATTATTTCCTTAATTGTCGCAACAACATTCTTAAGGACTAAGCTAAGTATAAACCGCCTTTCCTTGCTTCTAGAAATACGCTTCTTGGGCATCAATCCACGTGAATCAAATGTTCAGAGAATATTAAGGAATCTTCATGTTTAAAATAAATCTCCAAGTAAGCGGATCAAGACAGGCTATGATGTCGTACCAACATGTTTAAGACATCTTGCTAGAACTATTGTTTTAATAAAATGTAGCCAATACATGTCCAAAAATAACCTTCTTAATAATGTCTTTTGCAAGTGCATGTATCTACTTAATGAAAGAATATGAAAACAGTAGCATCACAATTCACAAGCTCAAAGAAGATATTGAACGAATATTATTTGAATCAAAAGAGTGTTGATTGAAGATTTAAAAATCTGATGAGATTAATGATTAATTGATTTGTTCTCCTCCACATGATTTTCAGAAAAGCCTTAAAGATTCAAGGAATAAGAGGTTAATAGTTGAAGGCTACACAAGATTACTCCTAAAGTCACGTGACAACTCCTAAAGCCATATGATTTAAGGTTAATTGACCAATAAGATATTGTCATCTCATATAGAAGAGAACATTATCAACTCTGATGGAAGAATGTTCTCTTGATGAAGATGTTTATTACACTCGAAATTATTCTTGTTATTTCATCAAAATGATTAGGATCAATTTTGAAGAGAAACCAATTCATGAATATTGAATTATTCATAAAGTTATTCATTAATGATATTGATTGGAGAATTATCAAAGATGAAACTTCATTATCATATGCATGGAGATTCTATCGTAAAATACTTAGATGATCCAAGACTTTTCCATCACTATTCAAGATATGATTTGGAAGAATAGAAATCAAACAAAGCAGTTTCGACATTGAGAAAGGTTTTTCATGTCTATAATAGAACATTCTCATCACAAAATAATCTTTGCGGAGACGATAATCTTAGTACTAAATTACTTAAGCATTTGGTGCACTTCCCAGATTTAGCATCATCTTTCAAAATTTTGTTAAAAAAGAGTATCTTTTTTATTTTAGACAAAATTGTTTTGACATAAAACTAGTAAACACACTTAAAAACTAACCCTTTTTTTAGCTTTTTTCTACCTACATTATACCTAAAAGTGAATAAAGTCTTCAAATTCAATTTTGGCGATGTTGAATTTGTGTTATTTTCAATGTACTTCACCAATTTCATAATAACTATTAAACTTATTATTATAGGTTTGATGTGTCTGCATTCCAAGCCATGGTGATACCACCAAATTTACGAGAGAAGGATATCCTATAAATAAAACTCTTTGCTGCCTTATTTCATTTCCATCATCTTAGTATACAAATTCATAACTTCAAGGTTCTTAAAACTACGGAAAAACATAAGAAGAAAATAATAATTAATGAGTGCATGAACAAAAACTAAATGACAACAAGGTGAATGTTCTAGCATAAGGTATATAGGTATATTTTATTTCTAGAGAAAGAACTCATTTATCTCATTAGGATGTTTTAAATCCGTACACATTGGCCTTTACGACACCTAATATTAGCTCTCCGAAATTTCGGACACCCTTTATCTGTATTACAATCACTAAAAATAATTTGACTAAAAGGAGAATTAGTGAAAAGAAATATAGAAAGAAATAAAATAATTGCCTAAACTAACTTCGGAGTTTCAACCATATTTTTTCCTATTTGCAACCAAATAATAGTAAATGATTTGATCTCTTTATAGTGTATAGTAAAGTTCATGGTCTTATCGAAATAATTAAATTGTTTAAGCATTATAAAATTTTAAAAACTCTTCAGAATGTTAGACCTATTAATAAATGTCTCTTAAATATATCAATGTGTTATTTTTGTTCATTTAGCACACTTAGAAGGACTTCATTTGATAAAAATAATCAATATAACTAAATACAATTTTACAAACTTTAGATTACTTTTTCCTGTAAATAGTTGTATTATTTTCTTAACCTTTCGTGAGGGTAAAGGGGAAAACAATTATACCATCGTAAAGTTATGTACGAATATAAAGCACAATTTAAGGCTAAAATATGGTTTTTGTCCCTGCAAATATGCCTCGTTTTGGTTTTAGTCCCTGTAAAAAAAAAATTTGTTTTTGGTCCCTGCAAAATTTTTTGCTTTTTAAAATAGTCCCTCCAGGGACTATTTTCAGAAACAAAATTTTTTGCAGGGTCTTGTTTAAAAAACAAAATATTTTGCAGGACCCAAAAACTACAAAATGGGTCCAGTCATCATGTGTCACGTATGCAAATCATCACAAAAATGGGGTCAGAGACTATTTTAAAAAACAAAAAAATTTGCAGGGACCAAAAACAAATTTTTTTTTTTACAGGGACTAAAACCAAAACGAGGCATATTTGCAAGGACTAAGACCATATTTTAGCCCACAATTTAATATTTTTGAACAAGTAGAACATATGTTATGTTAATTACTAATGAAGTTAACTATGCCTCACATAATACGACCAAGCATAGATTAAAAAAGCAACCTATTGAAGGAACATTGCCTCAACACATGAACAAAAACATGTTATAAAAAGTTTTTCCTATACGCTTATGAATGGCCAAATGAATTATAAAGAAGTTTTTAAGCAATCACAAATATACTACAACTTGTTGTAAGCAATTTGATAACCAGTAAATAAATTGGTTATCAGGTTGCACTTAACTCTTCTATTGGACAAGTAATTGAGTGATTGCATTGCCTTTAACATCTAATCTATGTTTATTTTAGGATTTTATAGTTTTAAATGTTTTTAGTTCTTTGGAACTAGTAATGCTTGTTTATGATGTTTGATGATGTAGGTTAAGGAATGACTCTGAAGATGTATAAAGTTGCGGAGTGGATTGAAGACGTATCGCTGAAGATGTGGAAAACTGCAGCATGTAGCACCCTAAACCCTTAAAGCAATAAATTACGCAAATAATACAAAATATACAAAGGATTTAGATGCTACTTCTTCTATAAGTTCCGAAACATCCATAATTAATTTTTCAAAACATCGCAGCGGAATATTTAATATCATCACATCTCATCAACATCTAAATAAAACCTACAAAGTAGAAATGACTCGTAATCATAATACATTCCCAAAATAAATCTAACATCTCAACATACTGAGTGACTAAAATCTCGACAAGTCATAGAATATAAATAACAAACAGCAACCTAATCAGAGTTGACACACTAAGACACTGAAAGCAAAAGATGAGGTAGCTCCAAAGCTAGCCTCCAGCAACTCACTAAGTAAAACAAAACTACTCCTACACACCGTCTACTCATGCATACGAATAAGGTAGATAGTCAACCAAACGACCACTAGGTTAGTTCACATTCCACAATTAAAGTATAATCAAATGAATATGAACGACATTTAATTAAATTCAAATGATTAAACAACACTTAAGGAGCTCAACATCATTAATAATCATCAATCATACAAGTATAATAATACACAAGTACATTTTCAACATCATCACATATTCACCAATGCACATAAATCACCAAGGTTCACCAAGCACATAAACAAATACAACACATTTAATCAATTATCAAATGTATGTAATGCGCCTAAACACGACTCTATATGCATGTGCTACCGATTGTCAACTCAAGATACAAATGTATCATAGTTGTCGTCATTTGAATACAATGTATTATGGTCGTCTTCGTTGGATATAATATCCTAGTCATCTTCATTGGATATAAATATCCTACTTATGAATGCATGAGCATACGACTCAACAATGCATACGTTCAACAACAAATCGTCATCATTTTCGTATTCATTTTGCATTCATCATCAATAACGATGACATTTTTCATGTAATGATTCATCAACAAAAATCATCATCATCATAATCATTATCAACAACAATCAACTCAAGAATCAACAAAGTTCCAAAATCACATTTTGTACAAAAGACGGACAATTAGCCACATCATGACATTCATCAAATTAAACACCCACTCATCATTGTTTCATTCTTATTATATAATATCATCATGAATATAAAGCCAATTGCAAGTTATCCAGTCATAAAACCTAATTTCAACAAAGTTTGTCTATTTTCATATAATCTACCATTTTCAATTTTACCAACCAAATTAGGGTTCCCAGTTCACTTCACAAAGTTCAACTAGTTCTCAAAAATTGCAAAGTTCATCTCTTTTTTCTTCATGTTTCAAACTCAATTCATTTCCAAGTAAAATCAAGTTAATATACTTATAAACAACACTAATTCATGATTACATACTCATTTATTCACTATAAATATTTTCTTAAACTCAATATTAATTTTGAAGATGTTTCATGGTTTAGTGAAAAAGTTATGATAAAGTTTCATGAAAAAGGGACACATGACCTATGTCTAGTAATTTGACCATAAATCAAGTTCAAGAAAACATTTTGAAGTGAGACAAAATCCATTAGAAAAAAAAACATCCATATATAAAACTTTCATGTTTATAACTACGGCTGAATCAATTCACATCTTATTGAACCGATTCAAAACAAGTCAGAGAGAAACCATGATACGATTCAAAATTGTCTGAATCGATTCAAAGCTACCCAGATCCAGAATGATGTGATTCAAACTTTCTTAAATAAATTTAATGGCTAGGAAAACAAAATTTTAGCTTCGGGTTCATCCCTAAATCATCCCAAAAATCCCTATTTTGATTTCCAACATACCTAAAACGATAAAAAATCATTTTCCAAGGTTCAAATACACCATTTAGACTCTTTTTACGACAATACAAAACTACTTATATTTCAATTTACTTAATTCATCAAAGTTCAAACAACAACAACACATATATCACACTCAATTCATGAATCATCATCACCAACGTATACCCATCAACAATCATAGCGTATAATTCATGAACTCGTCAATTTTCAACAACAACATCTTCATTTTCATCAATTTAAGTTAAAACTTCAAAGTTATCATTGCAACATAGTTATACCATGAAATTTAAGTACCCACACAAAGATTTCAAAAAAATTCACATACTCAAATTTATCCCATAATCGTGAGCACGAAATTCAACATTCAAAATCACAAAGAGTCATAATTCACCATAAGCACCTATTCTCATAATTGAAAAGATGAAGATTATAACTTAATTATGAAAAGGATATATCCCCCTTACCTCTAGGTCTTGAATTCACTATCTTAGGCTTCAACTTAGCTCCTAGCTCTTCAAACCCCAAGCTCTCCCTCTAGATTCCTCTTCTTTCCTCTTGTGATCTACTTTCTCTCTACCTCTTTTGTTTTTGTGAAATAAAATAATGAATGGCTTAACCTAATTTTCTCATAAGAGTTATGCTTATATAGTCAAGTCTTAATTGGGTTAGGTTTCTAATTGTCATAATGGGCCCAACATCCTTACTAACTAATTCTCAATAGTTACTACCCACTTAAACCGTTAAAATACTAAAGAATTACCCCAACTCACAAGTAACTTAGTAAAAATAATTATTCTCACTAATACTCCAAAAATAACGTTCTTAATAAAGTCATTTGTAAGTGCATGTATCTACCCAATATAAGAATACAAAAACAATAGCATCACAATTCACAAGCTCAAAGAAGATATTGAACGAATATTGTTTGAATCAAAAGAGTTTTGATTGAAGATTAAAAAAGCTGATGATATTAATGATTAATTGATTCATTCTCCTCACCACATGATTTTATGAAGATCCATAAAGATTCAAGGAATAAGAGGTTAATAGTTGAAAGCTACACAAGATTACTCCTAAAGTCACATGACAACTCCTAAAGCCATATGATTTAAGGTTAATTGACCAATAAGATATTGTCATCTCATATAGAAGAGAACATTATCAACTCTGATGGAAGAATTTTCTCAGGATGAAGATGTTTAGTACACTCGAAATTATTCATGTTATTTCATCAAAATGATTAGGATCGATTTTGAAGAGAAACCAAATCATAAATATTGAATTATTCATAAAGTTATTCATTAATGATATTGATTGGAGAATTATCAAAGATGAAACTTCATTATCATATGCACGGAGATTCTATCGTAAAATACATAGGATAATCCAAGAGGTTTACATCACTATTCAATATATGATTTCGAAGAATAGAAATCAAACAAAGCAATTTCGAGATTGAGAAAGGTTTTTCATGTCTCTAATAGAACATTCTCGTCACAGAATAATCCTTGTGGAAACGATAATCTTAATACTAAATTAGTTAACGAGTTGGTGCACTTGCCAGATTTATCATCATCTTTAACAAATTTGTTTAAACAGAGTATTGTTTTTGATTTTAGACAAAATGGTTTTTACTTAAAACTAGTAAACACACTTAAAAACTAACCCTTTTTTTAGCTTTTTTCACCTACATTATACCTAAAAGTGAATAAAGTCTTCAAATTCAATTTTGGCGATGTTGAATTTGTGTTATTTTCAATGTACTTCACCAATTTCAACATAACTATTAAACTTATTATTATCGGTGTGATGTGTCTGGATTGCAAGCCATGGTGATACCACCAAATTTACAAGATAAGAAGATCCTATAAATAAAACTCTTTCTGCCTTATTTCATTTCCATCATATTAGAATACAAATTCATAACCTCAAGGTTCTTAAAACTAGGGAAAAACATAAGAAGAAAATAATAATTAATGAGTGCATGAACAAAAACTAAACGACAACAAGGTGAATGTTCTAGCATAAGGTATATTGTACAATTCTCTTTCTAGAGAAAGAACTCATTTATCTCATTAGGATGTTTTAAATCCGTACACATTGGCCTTTACGATACCTAATATTAGCTCTCTGAAAATTCGGACAATCATTATCTATTTTACAATCACTAAACATAATCTGACTAAAAGGAGAAGTAGTGAAAAGAAATGTAGAAAGAAATAAAATGATAAGATAAACTAACTTTGGAGTTTCAACCATTTCTTTTTCCTATTTGCATCAAAATTATAGTTAATGACTTGATCTCTTTATAGTGTATAATAAATTTCATGGTCATATAGAAATAATTAAATAGTTTAAGCATTATAAAATTTTAAAAACCCTTCAGAATTTTAGAATCATTACCAAATGCCACTTAAATATATCGATGTGTTATTTTTGTCCCTTTAGCACACTTAGAATGCACTTCAAGTAATAAAAATAATAATCAATATAATTGAATACAATTTTACAAACTTTAGATTACTTTTTCCTGTAAATAATTGTATTATTTTTTTAACCTTTCGTGAGGGTAAAGGGGAAAACAATTATACCATCGTATAGTTATGTACGAATATAAAGCACAATTTAATATTTATGAACAAGTAGAACGTATGTTATGTTAATTACCAATGAAGTTAACTACACCTAAAATAATACGACCAAGCATAGATTAAAAAACAACCTATTGAAGGAACATTGCCTCAACACATGAACAAAAACATGTTATAAAACGTTTTTCCTATACTCTTATGAATGGCCAAATGAATTATAAAGAAGTTTTTTAACAGTCACAAACATACTCCACTTTGTTTTGAGCAAATTGATAACCGGTAAATAAATTGGTTATCAAGTTGCACTTAACTCTTATATTTATTATCTAATCAATGTTTATTTTAGGATTTTATAGTTTTAAGTGTTTTTAGTACATTGGAACTAGTAATGCTTGTTTATGATGTTTGATGATGTAGGTTAAGGAATGACTTTGAAGATGAATAAAGCTGGAGAAGTCATAGAATATAAATAACAGACGGACACCCTAATCAAAGCCAACACACTAAGACTCTGAAAGCAAAAGATGAGGTAGCTCCAAAGCTAGCCTCCAGCAACTCACCAAGTATAACAAAACTTCTCATGTACACCGTCTACTCATCCATACGAATAAAGTAGGTAGTCAACCAAACGACCACTAGGTTAGTTCACATTCCACAATTAAAGTATAATCAAATGAAAATGAACGGCGTAATTAAATTCAAATGATTAAACAACACTTAAGGAGCTCAACATCATTAATAATCATCAATCATACAAGTGTAATAATACACAAGTACATTTTCAACATCATCACATATTCACCAAATTTTACCAAGCACGTAATTCACCAAGTTTACCAATGCACATAAATCACCAGGGTTTACCAAGCACATAAACAAATACAACACATTTAGTCAATTATCAAATGTATGTAATGCGCCTAAACACGACTTTATATGCATGTTCTACCGGTCGTCATCAAGGTCGTCACCTCAAGATACAAATGTATCATAGTCTTCGTCATTTGAATACAATGTATTCTTTTCGTCTTCGTTGGCTATAATATGCTAGTCGTCTTAATTGGATATAAATATCCTAGTTATGAATGCATGAACATACGACCCAACAATGCATTTGCACAACACAAAATCGTCATCATTTTCGTCTTCATTTTTCATACATGCATTCATCATCAATAACGTCGTCATTTTCCATATAATGATTCATTAGCATAAATCATCATCATCATAATCATTATCAACAACAATAAACTCAAGAATCAACAAAGTTCCAAAATCACATTTTGCACAAAAGACGAACAATTATCCACATCATGACATTCATCAAATTAAACACCCAATCATCCTTGATTCATTCTTATTATATAATATCATCATGAATATAAAGCCAATTGCAAGTTATCCGGTCATAAAACCTCATTTTATCAACATTCGTCTATTTTCATAAAATCGACCATTTTCAATTTTACCAACCAAATTAGGGTTCCAAGTTCTTACATACCATTAAGACATCCCTACATATCATCTAACATATTAGTTAATCAATCATAACAAGTTCACTTCACAAAGATCAACTAGTTCTCCAAAATTGCAAAGTTCATCTCCTTTAACTTCATGGTTCAAACTCAATTCATCTCCAAGTGAAATCAAGTTAAACCACCTCTATAAATTGCAAAGTTCATCTCCTTTATCTCCTTTGTATTCACTATAAATACATGCTTCAACCCTATTAATTTTGAAGATGTTTCATGGTTTAGTGAAAAAGTTATGATAAAGTTTCATGAAAAATTGACACATGACCTATGTGTAGTAATTTGACCATAAATCAAGTTCTAGAAAACATTTTGAAGTGAGACAAAATCCATTAGAAACATAACACCCATATATAAAACTTTCATGTTTATGACTACGGTTGAATCAATTCACATCTTATTGAATCAATTCAAAGCTGCCAAGATGCAGAATGATGCGATTCAAACTTTCTTGAATAAATTCAATGGCCTGGAAAACACAAGTTTATCTTCTGGTTCATCCCCAAATCATCCCAAAAATCCCTATTTTGATTTCCAACATACCCAAAACGATAAAAATCATTTTCCAAGGTTCAAATACACCATTTAGACTCGTTTTACGACATTACAAAACAACTTATACTTCAATTTACTTAATTCATCAAGGTTCCAACAACAACAACTTACACACAACAACACATATTTCACACTCAATTCATGAATCGTCATCACCAACAGATACCCATCAATAATCATAGCATATAAGTCATGAACTAGACAATTTTCAACAACAACATCTTCATTTTCATCAATTTAAGTTAAAACTTCAAAGCTATCATTTCAACATAGTTATACCATGAAATTTAAGTACCCACAACAAGATTTCAAAAAATTTCACATACTCAAATTTATCCCATAATCGTGAGCACGAAATTCAACATTAAAAATCACAAAGAGTCATAATTCACCATAAGCACCTATTCTCATAATTGAAAAGATGAAGATTATAACTTAATTATGAAAAGGATATATCCCCCTTACCTCTAGGTTTTGAATTCACTAGCTCAGACTTCAATTTAGCTCCTAGCTCTTCAAATGTCAAGCTCTCCCTTTTGCTTCCTCTTCTTTCCTCTTGTGATATATTTTCTCTCTCTACCTCTTATATTTTTGTGAAATAAAATAATGAATGGCTTAACCGAATTTTCTCATAAGAGTTATGCTTATATAGTCACCTCTTAATTGGGCTAGGTTTCTAATTGTCATAATGGACTTAACATCCTTACTAACTAATTCTCAAAAGTTACTACTCACTTAAACTGTTAAAACACCGAATAATTACCATCTCTAAATAATTACCCCTACTCACTAGTAACTTAGTAAAAATAATTATTCTCACTAAAACTCCAAAAATAACCTTCTTAATAAAAATGACTAATTTACCCTTACTCGCCAAATGACCAAAATACTCCTTAGTCTAAAAATGACTAAAATACTCCTCTAGGCCAAAAATCCACTAATCCCACTTTAAATACACACAGAGACAATTAATCACACATAAACATATATTAACACACATAAAAACAATTAAAATAATTCTAGCAAAAAATAGGTTGTTATACAACATTCTGGGACTCTAGTCGGGTTGTACATAGTACACATATGTAGGGCCAGTCTGTCCATTTCATAACAAGGAAGCATATGAGATGTCCCCAATGATTGGATTCCTAGGAAGAATAAAAGAATATGCTAGTTGGTAGGTAGGATTCGATAAGGACGGATGGATACGAACAACCCATGTAAAATGACCAAAGGGTACAACTTGTAGATTGCCTTGTACTATAAAAGGGCACCCGTGTGTTAGTGTCATGGGTTTGAAAATTCACCTTAGATTTGGAGAGGCCAAGTTACGACTAGGGTTAACAGCTTGAGAGATCTCATTCCATCTCATTGATGTAGTATTTTAGCATCAAACAAAAGTATGTATTTATATATCGTCTCCTCAGGGACTAGTGCGATATCACGGACCGTTCAACACTAAATATCATTCTAAGTTGAAAGAGTAATTGTTTGTTGGTTTGCAACTAACTTAACTATATTGCGAATTACAAAATTGAAATTAATAGGGCATGAAACTTGTTAGGATTAGAGTTCCTTGATCAAGCGTCACACATAACCTAGTGATCATATACAGATTCTAGCTCTTTTTTTTGTTGATGTTATCACGTATCCCTCAACAACATCATTCGTGTCCAAACAATATTGTGATATCAATTGTATCGTTCAATCGTCGATGTCTCACACTATTAAACGATCCAAGAGTCGTTCCTATCATTCAATCGACGATTTCTCAATCTATTAAATGATAAGAAAGCATTAAGTTTGGATACAAACGGTGATTATCAAAACATCCATTCCATGTCTAAAATCTATGTTTTGATAGATGATTATTCTCATCTAGATTCAAAAGTATTTTTCAATCACTAATAAATCAAACATAAGCATTACAATACAAGAATAACATCAATATCAAATCAAATGCTAGAACCATATATTTATAGATCAAAAGATTACATGTTTAGCTAAGATCAAGTACCTCTAATCCCAACAAAGGAGATTTAGCTACTCATTGTCATGGAAGCTTTGCAAGAATGAGTTGAAATGGAAGGATTCATTACAACTTTGTGATGTTGGAACAAGGGTGTTTCACAAGTCACCTATTGAGTTTTGACAATAACAAGGTATTAAAAATATTCAATTGGATATGCTAAACAATTTGTTCAAGTGTGCAGGATCCATAATCAAAGTACTATTCTTAGAGATTCTGATTGAACAAGTTCAAGAGCAAAGGAATTTATTTGAAGCTTAAAGCATCTGGAAGAATGAGTCTGAAGAACTGCGTTTGAAGAACTGCGT
>Ga0315914_1008954_pt1 | contig 13073 bp, 8 predicted proteins | sample MpolenodulesMG_FD_203920 | JGI IMG/M metagenome (GOLD analysis project Ga0315914, IMG submission 203920) | Medicago polymorpha root nodule microbial communities from Los Angeles, California, United States - elongated nodules | ecosystem: Host-associated > Plants > Roots > Nodule | place: USA...
ATATGGTTCTAGCAATTTATTCAATATTGTTGTTATTCTTGCATTTACTGTTTTATTGAGATTGAAAATGATATGGACACATACTTTTGAATCTAGAAATAGAATAGCAATCTATCTTAAGTTATCACTCTAGATATGGATGGTAATATTTGATAATCACTTTTAATCTAGAACTTAATGCTTTTGGGTAATTTAATCGGTTGGGAAATCGTCGATTAAACTACCCAATCGACTTTGTGATCGTTTAAATGTTTGGAAAATCGATGTTTAAACGATCCCTTAGAAATAACGATATCATTTGGACACGAATGATATTGTCGAGTGATTGTGATAATATTGTTTAAAAAGCTAGAATCCGTTATTTGATCGAGAGATTGTAGCTGTTACGCTTGATTGATGTCTCTGACCCCAAGCGAAATAGCCCTATCTCTTCTCTATTTATTTTATGTCAAATAGTTTATATAGGTTTAGACAAACACAAATTTTAAATTCATACACTTAGAACAATATTGATTGTTGAATGACTTGAATATCGCGCTAGTCCTTGTGGAGACGATATACAATACTTACTTTTGATTGATAGAAAAATACTACATTACCTATACTAAACATATAATTAAAATTTTATGATCTTAGAAATGACCCCGCTCAGTATTGGAAACCATTTGTAATAGTTTGGATAAATTATAAACACTTGGGATAGTTTGAAGAAACTTTAAACAATTGTACCTCGTGAACTTAAGGAGACATAGTAAACTAGTCTAAGTCAGAATCATTGTTGGGTAACCCATCATGGTTAGACAACCGGGATAAGCGATAGGAGTAATGAACTTAGAAAATATTGATACTTCGTGAAATATTGGGGTGGATACTTTGAGTACTACAATTACGGGTTATAGTGAAGGAAGTCTCTCATGCGGACGGTAAAGTCACTTTGTATATGGTTGATTGGACTAGTCATCAGGTTGATGTTGAATCGTTATAAACATATTGTGTCATTCTCTCTCCCCCTCCTATATATATATATATATTGTATTGATTTGCATATTGTTTGACACATGTTCTTTATGGTTTAACTTCTTGTTGTTCTTTTGGTGTCAAATGAAGTTAAATGTTTTGATAAAGAACCTACGTATTTTACATTTAACTCTAAGAAACGTTTTTCATTATAAAATTTTAAGTTGTAATAGTTTAAACAAAATAATTTTTGAAAACGAAAAAACAAAATTCAAAACCCTTTTTCTTGTATTTTTTCCACCTTCAATCTCCATTAGGCATGTGATCAAGGTGAGGTCGGTGTAGATAGTAGGTCCGACCGTCAATATTTTCGATGGATCAACTTCTTATCTCCTCTCAATAATTGTGTGGGGAACCTGTCCTCAGAGTTTTAAAAAAAAATTAATCAACATGAGGTATCTATAGATATTAAATGCTCATTTATTTATTTAATATAAAACTTTTTCTATTTATAAACTCTGTTGAAAGAAAAAATAATTAGAGAGAGTAAAAAGTATTGCTTACACTAGTCAAACAAAAATAGTTGGTAAAACAACATATCAATTCATTAGTCGATATAAAACTCAATTAGACAAAAACAAACTTTGATAAATTTACAAGAAATAAATTTAAATTGATACCAAAATTTACAATGCGTTGAAAACAATACAAATAACAATATAATCGTAGCACTTGTTTAAATATTTTAAACAAATAAAAAAAACCTTATCACTGAAAACCATCTTTTCATAAAAACATTTCGTAGAATGAACATATATAAGATTCATGTATGATATTTATGGTGAATTTTTTGTAAGAAAAATTGGCATTACAAATGTCATACAATAGCGTAAAGTGTTCCTGATAAACTTAGCACTTCAAATTTGGTAACAAAAACATACCAACATAATATAGGGAGACCGGACTTAAATTTAAATATATTTTTTGAACCTAAAATTAAGCAATTTAAGTCTATTTATGTTAAACACCCCGGGTAAAAAGTAGGGAAAGAAATCCCACCAATTAAAGCAATGACTACTAATGTCAAAATTAACTATTTATTTGTACAAGTATTCCTTATCTAAAAAATTAATAAATCAAAAAAGACGTCTCACTAGTAGGATGAAGACAATTGTTTCATATAATTCTAAATAGACAAGGGACAATGTTTAAACTTATTCACAAAATATTTGATATGAATGAGTTTGCGCTTACCTTTGAAGATTGGAAAACCAAATTACTCAAAGGAAAATGATCCTAAGTTCAATACAATAATATTATACAAAAACGATATCATGTTACTCATAATTAATCTTATAAAAAATCTTTGCATTTTATCAGACTAATACATTGACCAGAAACTTCACCATAACTTTAATTTAAGTTTCACAACTTCAACATTTTTCTTTGCACATTTACAAAATAACATGATATCCTCACCGTAAAAGGCATGATTAGACAATGTCATAATTTTCATACCAATTTCTAAGCAGATTGAATAATCAAATCCAATCGTTCATACGTGAAATTTCTATCATAATTCTAATTTGATATAATATTGTCAATAGATTTTGTGAGTGGCTTTAATCGATTAACCACAATTTCCTATAAGTTAACCAACTAGATATTTTAACTAACTTGTTTAGTAATGGTCTAATAGATTAAGTGTTTAATTGAATTGATTACTTGTTAAGATGGGTACGAAATTTCAGTTTAAAATAATTTGATCTTATTCCAACCCTTAACTAACAGTCAATTATGATCCATTAACTTGATTTTAGTCCACTTGGTCAATCTAAAACCTACTTAAACCAGTGATCATGCTATTTGAATTTTAATTTATAAAGGGATAAATTATACCGAAGACATGACCTAAACTATCACGTTAGTTTGAGAAGTCCATGTCATCTCTAAACTTAAAAATCATATCATCGAATTGAAGTTTAGAAACAAAGTAGGTAGCTTTTATCCATAAGATAGCATATTTAGGATATGTTTCTCTTTATTTCTAACTTTTTTCCTATAGGCATTGTTTGTAGGATATTTCTTGATATTCAGGGAAAAGTTATTCACTTAATGTGCTAGAATATGAATTGGTGTTTATTGATGTATATATCTGTAAAATTGAATCAATGTTTTAAGATATGAAGTATTGTGATATATAATGAAGTTGATGAATATTGATGATGACCTTGGAAATACATTGATAACTTTATGAAATTCATAACGTTGGTTTAATTATTGGTCGAACAAACGTATTAGTTTAATTGATTAAGTGAGTAGCTAATATAGATAATTTATAGTCTAATGAATTTGATAATAAGAATAATTGATTATCGATGATGTAAAAAAGATAATCTATTAAGAACTTAGTAAAAAAAACCATAACTATTTTAAGTATAAATTTTAAAAACATTAATGGTATATAATCAATTATGTTCAATACAAAACCGAACAGGTTGACAAAATAATATATTAAGTAATAATTGGAAATAGATCATCCCTTTCTCTTGTTAGTAGAGCTGTAAAAATATGGACCGGGTGATGTGCGGATTAGGCAAGTATACCAAGTTAAGAAGTGCATGCTTTATTTCAAAATTATTGCCATCAACCGTTGGGTACACAATAATAGCATGTGGCTCTTCCGTAGAAGGGGTTGCATATTTCTTAAGAGTGCGTTCCTCAGCCATAACGTTATTATTTAGTGTGTTTCTCCTTCTATCGTGCAAGAATCTTTTGATCTCAGGAACGAATTCACCAAGACTTTTGCTTCTTCATATAAAATAATAAGAAAAACCCAAGAAGTTGAAGGTAAACAAAAAGAAAAGGAAAAAGGAATCAGTCTAACTGCTATTAAAAAGTTAATCAAATTACTTAACTCCCCGGCAGCGGCGCCAAAAACTTGATGTGTAAATTCCGCAAGTGCACGGATTTACCGAAGTAGTAAAAAGAGTATCGTTCCGATCGAGAGTTGTGTATTTGATTTTCTTTCTAACAATGATTAGCTTGAAAGTTTAAAAGGTTGAAAAGTTGGGGTTTTTATTGTTTGAAAATTTGATAATAATAAAAAGCGCCTTGGGATTATTGGTTCATTTTAATGACAAATCTTTCACAAACCAAACCCTAGACTTAAATCTTACGTTGGATCTATTTTCTAAAGACAAGTTTCTCTTTGGCTTTTCATATCTCCTTTAGGTCTCAGTGAATGTATTTCAATAACAATCACGCCTATTCTTATGGTTGATTGTTATTGAAACCCTTTAAGAAAGAAACTTTAAGGTCTCAAGGTTTACTAGACTATTCTCATGTTTTGTAAGCCTTGTCTAACCTCACATGTCCAATACTAACCTTCATCTTTCAATCCTTCGGTTAGTATTTGAGATGACGAAATAACAACTATTAAACTTTACATTTCGGTCCTTCGTTTAATACTTGTTATTAAGTTTGAAAACGGTGAGATTAGATTGGAAAATAGATTTACATAAAATTAGGGTTCTAGGCTTGGTTTGATAGGGATTAGGTCATTAGACTTATCCAACAATCCTAAGACAAAGAAGTCTACTCACTCATGTTCATCGTAAACATAGAGAAGAAGAAAAAGAACATGAAAATAAATAGCAAAGAAATAAAAAGAAGAATTTTTATTAATGGAAACAATTGTCACATAGAATTCCCAAGAACAAAAGATGGTGATACAAGTCTGCTAGCTACTCTTTTTATAGCTTAAAACTAACTTAAGCCCTAAGAAATAAATCACTAGAATGTTCCACACGGCAACCCACGTGCTTTAGGTTAGAAATAAAACAAAAAAGGCAGCTGGGAACATGGCACGACCGTGCTGGTGGAGGCACGGCCCGTGCCAGTCTGTCTGGCAAAAGCAGCAAAAGGGGAGGCTAGGCTCGAGCACGGTCGTGCCACCACAGGCATGGGTCGTGCCAGTCTCTGTGGTAATTGGCACTTCTTTAAACACTTGGAGGCACGACCACGCCATTGTTAGGCACGGCTATGCCTGATATTTTTGCACAGGATCTTTGTATTTTTGTCTCCAATCAGCTCCAAAGCATGCTTTCGATCCTTTCATCCTTTAATCATGCTCAAAACCCTTTCTTTTGCTCCAAGACTCAATCTTTCACAATATTTGTTCCTGAAGTTAAATAACAAGCAATTGAAGTAAAATAGTTCTAGAAAGTAAATAAGAAACACATAAAATCTAAATATAATAAACTAAAATAAATACTTAAAAACATTAATTATTGACTCATAAAAAACCTTCTAAAATTGTTATGTTTCGAGAAATCTAGAATTACCGACTCAGATATAGAAAACCTTACAAAAGTCCCAAAATCATAGACAATTGTTCTAATGCTCATCCTTTTTGCTGCTAAAACCTACTGAAAAAGACTGAAAAACATGCTAAGAATAACTTAAGATGACCTGTCATCACCAGACTAACGGGCCAGGCCCATTTTTTGGGCCGGGCTAGGCTTCAAAAAGTCGGGCAAAAAAGGCTCGGTTGCTTTTTTATCCAGCCCAATCTAAAACACAGGCTGGCTCATCGGGCTTCGGGCCGTCCCATTTAAAATAAATATAAAAAATTTAATTAAAAAAATTAGGCTTAAATGCAATTTTGATCCTCCTATTTTCTAAATTGTTAACTCTTGATATCTCTCTTTTCAAAACCAACTTTCTCATCCCTTAGTTAGAAAGTCAACAAAAACTTTTGGCCCCCGTCCTCTTTGGATGTTGTGGCAAGCTCATTAATGACGTGGATTGTCTATGTGAAAAATCTTTTGACACATCATTTCCACTTCATTAAAATTTAAATATAATCATAAAATTAAATAACAAATTAATAATAAAATAAAATAAAAGAATTGGAGAATAAAATTAGAAACATGTTCTTTTATTCCCAAATTGAAGAGAAAAAAAATCCTAAATTAAAGAACACAACAACATATCCTTCAATTTCCTTCCAGATTCATCATCCATGGCCTTAGATAGAGAATACTCTATACAGGAAACTCAATCTCTTGGACCACAACTGTGGTAGTATAGTTTATGTCTTACGAGAATCGGTCTCTAGGATTCAATCTTATTTAAGTTAGTGTTTTATGGATCAATACTGAACCCCAATCCTTCTATTTGAATTGGCATGCTATCACCGATGGCTATGGATGATGAAGGAAATTGAAGGATCTTTTCTTGTGTTCTTTAATTTAGGATTTTTTTTTTAATTTGGGAATAAAAGAATAGTTTGGGGTTTCTAATTTTATTCCCCAGTTCTTTTTTTAAAAAAAATAATTTTAATATTATTTTGTTTTTTAATTTTATGATTAGATTTAAATTTTAATGAAGTGGAAATGATATGGCAAAAGATATGTCATATAGACAATCTACGCCCTTAACGAGCTTGCCACATCATTCAAAGAGAAGGGGGATCAAATTTTTTGTTGACTTTCTAACTAAGGGATGAGAAAGTTGATTTTGAAAAAAAGGGTATCAAAAGTTAACAATTTAAAAAATAGGGGGATTAAAATTGCATTTAAGCCAAAAAAATTATTTTGGTATGTGTTTATTTCTCTTTTATAGAAAAAAAAAAACCCACTTATTTTTTTGGCCTACTCCAAGTCAATCTAAAAACCCTAATATATCTTACTCTCTCGCCTAAGCCAGTAAAGTAAGCCTTGCTATCTCTCTCTTTCTTCAGTTCTTTCTTGCGGGCTGCGACGCTACTCCCTCTTCCTTTTCCCTCTCAGACAGAAACGACCGACGACGACATACAACGGTGAATTCCGACGAAGGTCTTGCTCCTCTACAATGAGTTCCATCACTATATTGTTAGTTTTTATCATTTAATGGTTTTTGATTTATTCATGTAGATTTCTAGTAATAATACTGAGTTGATATTATGTAGAAACCACCAAAATTATACTTTGGTTGCACTAAATTTAGATCATTTTACTAAAATTATATGGGTAACCCGGTTTTTAGTTTTTACCATGTTAGTCTGTTTGTGAAGAGATGAAACTTCAACCCTACGCCTTGCCTAATACATATAAGAAAATAAATGTAACAAGATCGCAAGATGCCCAAAATAATCTAGAACCATCAACTAAAATTATATGGGTATACCCTGTTTTTACCATGTTATTATAAGTTTCTAAATTTCCATAACCAAAATACCCATACTATACTACATTGTTATTATAGGGGATAGAATTTTTGGATTAATCAATCGGGTCATGCTAACCGGTGCCCATGAGACACTGGTTAAGGATGCCAAAAAAAGGTAATTATCACCATAAAAGGAAACATTTTTGGCTTTTTTAGTATTGATTACACAGTTTTCAATGCAATAACTACTATATAATTTTCTTTTTTAGCATTCTTAACCAGTGTTCCGGGGGCACCGGTTAGCATTTCTGTAATCAATAAAGCTTCATTCTATGTTATTACATAAGTGTGTTTTGCCTTGTCTTATTTTTTATTCATTTTATGATTTACTAACGTATTTTAGCTAGTGAAACATGAATGAGTTTTGGCTTGTCTTAATTTTTTGTTATTTATTGCATTTGCAGTCATGGATAATAGTGAGTAGTGATTCATTTCTAAAAACTATTGATGAAGAGGTGGATGATGATTTGGTTATGTTTGATGATCCTCCTGTTGCTGATGATGAGAATAACATCGAAGAAAAAGGTACTAATACAACAAGGGTTGGTTCGTCAAATGTTTGAAAACACTTTACAAGGATTGGTATCGTTGATGGGAGAGAAAAATGTAAATGTGATGGTTGTGGAGTTATTTATTCATGTGGGGCTAGCACCGGTCACTTAAAATGTCATATTCCTAAATGTCATAAAATTCCAAAGAATCATGATGTGGGGGTGTTGGATGATAACATAACATTTTTGAAGCGGTAGAAATTTGATATTATGGCTTACATTCACTTTTTAGAAGCATTATTAAGCATGATCTTCATTTTTGTTTTGCTGGGTATGTTGGGATGAATGAAACAAACAAAGTATTGAATCCTGATTTTGATCGATTAGTAGAAACACTGTAACATCCCAAAAATATAGAAGAGAGAATTCAGGAAAGGAACAATAATCAAAGAGCACTTGAGTTTGATTCAACTCTAATTCAAGAGGTGAGTAACCACACCCTTTGAAAAGAATTACAATTTATTTGATGAAAACCTAACACTATCAAATTGGAAATTTTATGAATTTCAATTATTTAGTTTCTTAATTGTCAATGCACTTTTATCTATCAATGGGTTTTTTTGGAATTTCTTATATGGGCGCCTATGGATATGGTTGCTTTGATCTATAAATTGAAAAAGATACAATAAATGAGTTATTCATACGGAAATTTCTATGCATACATATATAAGGGAATTATTCACTAATTTCATATTAATTTCCACATAAACAATAATGACAAAACCATACAGTAGCTTATACCTAGGGTTGTTGATATTAGATCGGAATTAGAAGAAGCAAATGGGAAAGCTAGGTTAATATTTCTCGTTTCAGATTTTTATTGTGATGTCTCAGAATTGTGACAATTTTATGCACATTTACATCTACTAGATTTATATTTGTGCATATGTTCTCTTGATGATCGTTTATATTTTTGGCTGGAGTAATGTATACATGTTGATTGAAGAGTTGCTACTATTTTAGTCCAAAAGAAGATATTCTATTGTCAAAGTGATTTTATAAAGATAATTGTTATAATGAAAAATATTTCTACTATTTTTAAATGTGTTTGAGAAGAGTTTTATGCTCCATACAGATGTGTCTTTGACACCACAGTTACTTGCCTAGATGAACTATATGCTCCATATAGATGGGTCTTGTATCCAATATCAGATGAGCTTTGTACTCTATTTGGAGTCTGGTACCCCATATGTGCTCCATATAGACGAGTCTTGTCCTCCATTCCACATGAAATGAGCTTTGTGCTCCATATGGATGAGTCTTATACCCCATAGTTACTTACCCGAATGAGCTATGTGCTCCATATAGATGGATCTTGTACCCCATATTAGATGACCTAATGCTCCATATAACAATGATATTTTGATTGATTTATTTGTATTCATTATGTATGTTTTAAATACTATTTTAGAAAGAAAGCGGATACCATGGTCGATTTTTCCGGACCGCGCCGACTGAGAATAATACTTGTTTTTAAACTTATATGCATATTATTCACTGGGATTTCGTATCTCATTAGAGTGTTATTTTCAGATTTAGAGATTAAGACAAAGACCACTGATGACTTCGAAGCTGAGGAGTTCGATATTTTATCACTTCATTAGATTAGGTTGATAGTTTAGGACTTAGTAGACAAAATGCCTACATAGTACTCCGATTTTGGTAGTAGTTACTAAATGCCCATTTTTGAGTATTTAAATCTTTTATGATTTTTCCCGGATGTATAATAATTAATAACGAGTTTTACAAAGTTTGTTTATCAAATGATTTAAAATTAATTTTTTTACATATTTCTCCAAAATTATTCTCGATATTTTCTGCTAACGTTCAATAATTAAAAGTTTAAAATTGGACGTTACAAACACCACAAAATTTGATTGTATGACTGTGTTTTCAATTGAAAAGAAAATCTAAAGCGTGAGTCAGCATATGTTCCAAGTAGAATTTGTCTGACTTTTGATGTATGGACAACAGTAACAACACAAGGTTATATGACAGTCACTGCTCATTATGTTGATAAAGATTGGAAGTTAAATAGTAAATTGCTTTCATTTTGTCAGCTAGATAGTGGACATACAAGGTTGGAATTATCTGGAAAAGTACTTGGTGCTCTTAAGGATTGGGGGGATAATGGTAAGATATTTTCACTCACATTGGATAATGCATCTAACAATGATAGCATTGTAACCATTTTGAAAGAAAGGCTGAATTTGTAAGGTGCATTGCTATGTAATGTGAGTATTTTCATGTCCGTTGTTGTGCATATGTATTTAACATCATAGTTCAAGCTGGTTTGGTTGTAGCAGAGGATGCTCTATATAAAATTCGAGAAAGTGTTAAGTATGTGAAGGCCTCAGAGGGAAGGTTGAGGCAATTGAGAAAAAGTATTGAAGATGTGCATCTAAATAATGTAAGAGGTGGTTTCTTGAGGTTGGATGTGTCTACTAGATAGAATGCTACATATATGATGCTTGAAAGTGCTATTAGGTATCGACGTGCATTCATTAACTTGAGCTACAATGACAAGAACTATAGTGCTAATAGTAATTTAATTTATATTATTACATTACTTTAATTTTCTACTCAAGTCTAATTTGAATAGTTTTGCATGTCTAATTTTAGGAATACCATCAAGAAAAGATACAAAATGTTTCAAATGATGACAAGTCTGAACTTGAAATATATTTGGATGAAAAATATCTTATGGATGATGTAGATGTCCTTCAATATTGGAAGGTAAATAGTGCTCGGTTTCCGCAAGTAGTTGTAATTGCTTGCGACATTTTAAGCATTCCAATCACAACAGTGACTTCTGAATCTACATTTAGCATCGGAGGTCGTATCTTAAATAAGTATAAGAATTTCTTACTCCCTAAAAATGTTCAAGCTCTTATTCGTACACGTAATTGGTTGCATGGTTTCCTAGAGGTTGGACCTTATGGTAAATTGTTATTACTTATTAATAATTCTTCCACTTTTATTTGAAATTTGTATTTACTATTTAGTCATTGAGGTCTCACTTTTCATGTATTATGAATCGCTGATGTGGTAGAAGTAGAAGAGATACACTTGTATGAAGAGCCAAGTGCTCAAGGGACTTAGAGCAAGAGGTACACTTTTTCGTCATTTTGAAGTGCTCAATGGATTCATAACATTTTGAATATTTAGACTCATTTTGAACCAAATTCTCACTTCTCATGCACTATAATTTCTTTTGTTATCTATTTTGAATTGTCACACTCATAATATTTTATTATTTAAGGTTGCACTATGTAAGGTTGGGTGAATGTTTATCCCAAACAGTTGCACTTTGTGACGTTGGGTGAATGTTTATGTCCTGGATATTTTGTGTGGATAATATTTGATATTGCAGTTATTTTGTGAGTTGTTTGTTTGTGTTATTAATCCTTTTAGTGTGTTTGTGAAAAAGAGTAGTTTTTGGTTGTACATTTCATAACTTAAAAAATTGAAATATAAGTCGAGTCGACCCATCGGGCCTCTGGCACATGCTAGGGCTAGGCTCAAATTTAATAACCCATTCTTCAGTCGGGGCGGGCTGGCCCAACTCAGTTATATGCATTGGCCCATCGAGTGAGGCTGGGATGGGCCGGGTCAGCCCATTTGACACCTCTACTTGTGAGCCATCATCTAAAACTCTAGTTTCTTCTCCATCATCCACCAAAGATGGGTGGTTTAGGATTAATTTTTCACCCCAAATCACCCCTCTAAATCATTTTTCTCCTTCCATTTTATTTAAATAAATGATTTTCCATTTATTTGGGTTTTTATTTTGTGATTTCGTCGTCTTAGTGCGACGTTGAATTATTTTAGACTATTATAGACATGCAACTTTAGGAACTAAACAACCGTTTTAATAAGACAATAGTTGGTTGCTCATTCATATGACTAGCTTGAGCCTAACAATCTTGTTCTCTTCTTTTGATAAGATAAATGATAAACCACTATTTGTATAACTTATATTAACATTTTGGGTATAGTTTATTACATTTTGTGTTATTACTATTTAGATAGTTACATGTTTTTATTTTATTTTGTAGAATATAAAAAAGAAATATATAAAAGAAGTGAAAAAGCCATCTAGACATACTCTTTCTCTCTACGATGTTGTTACTAAGATAAACACGGTTATTGGATTAAATAACAAAACAAATGCTACAGGCCTAAGAGGAATATTCACATAGTGGCCCAAATATAGTCAACACGGTGTTTGCCTTTTAGTCATATTGTATAAGAAAGGAATAAAAGGTCACTGAGGCAGTTGGTCAATTAAAAATGAAGCTAGAGATTTCAATAACAAGTGGCTGGACATTAGAATCGTAGAAGAGAAAATAGAGAAAGCAAGTGGAGCACAAGAGACAAATGAATGAAGAAGGTGGTGCAACAAGCTTACAATTGAAGAAAACAATTTGGATAAAAATGTATTTTCTTGCTTTTATTGAGAACCACTACAAGAAATAATGCAATTAGCCAGGGAAATATGCCAGGGGCAATAACTCCTGGCAAATTTACCAGGAGTAATGCCAGGGAAAACTCCTGGCAAAACACCTTTTGCATCTGCCAGGAGCAACACTGTTAAAATCCCTGGCAAACATCACTATATAAAAAATCTTTTCCTCTTTTCTCTCTCTCCCCCCCTCTCTCCCTCCCACTGTCTTTCACAATTTCATTTCCCTCTTACAGAAAATTTGAAACCCTCGTCTCTCACCAAACACCATCGAACCACAAAACCCTTCTTCTTCGTCGAACTCACTATAACCCACTATGAAGAGCCCAGAACTCTTTGAAATCTTCATCTCACCCATCGTCTCATCTAGAATCCGTCAAACTCTCACTCACAACAACTCACCCTCTCTCTGTCGAAATCAATTGGACCTTTACGGTTCGATTGAACCCAATACCCGTCGAACTCTTCAAACCCATTGATTGAACTTATAAATCTTGAAAATCAATTGAAACCCTAAGATTTGATTGAACCTAGAAAGGTAGTGCATTAACTCGTTTATTCCTCTTTGTATGTTGCTTCTGAAAGTTTGATTTTTCAATGAAATTTAAGGTTTTTGTGGAACTCTAATTTATAATCTTCTTTTATTTCAGCTTTGGATTTGAACTATGCTTGCAAAATGAGGTGGATTTTTGGATTCAATCTCGGCTCATTTCAGGTATTGTGTTCATGTGATTTGTGAGTTAGTTTGTACCTATTATGTGTGATTTGCTGAGTTGAGAGCCTATTATGTGTGTTTTATGAAGTGTTGTTCTTGTATTCTATTTTATTTTTTTCTAAGTCTTGAATTTTTTTCATTATAAGAGCTTTTTGATCCCGTTGTTGGAGTT
>Ga0315914_1008959_pt1 | contig 13068 bp, 6 predicted proteins | sample MpolenodulesMG_FD_203920 | JGI IMG/M metagenome (GOLD analysis project Ga0315914, IMG submission 203920) | Medicago polymorpha root nodule microbial communities from Los Angeles, California, United States - elongated nodules | ecosystem: Host-associated > Plants > Roots > Nodule | place: USA...
AGCATCTGGTATGAATGTGAATCTAACACGGCTACTGTGTTAAAATGTTGTGCTTCTATCTTTTGGGATTTGTTTGAAAAATTGACCAATGAAATGAACCTGCTCCATAGATTTTCTTCAGCACTTCTACTCGATGAAGTTTTTTCTATGTTTGTTGTTTTCGTTTTTCTCGTCTGACTTCTCTTTTATCTGAAAATAGATAATTTACTGCAACATTGGAAATCCTCAGTCTCTGGGCCAGCAGCCAATTACTTTTTTCCGAGAGGTTTGTTTCTTATAATTCTGTACGGTGAATGCAACTGTCTTGATACAATTTAAGCAATGCTTATTTTACAATCTCATCTCTGCAGGTTCTTGCTTTATGTGACTATCCAGCTCTTTTGGACAAAAGTGAAACACAGGGTTTGTTCAGGTATTGTGATAATATAAAACTAAGTAGCAGCTATTAGATTTCTAATTATAGTGGATCAGTAATCTTAATGGTTTTGTCGATGGAAAATGTATCTGCGCTTGAATAGTCTATCTATCCAAGGTATCAAAATTGCAAACGAATATGTCAATGAATATCAGATTTATAATCCATTTTTACAATGTTGTATCTGAAGCAAAGTAAACTTGATTTTGTTACCGATGATTTTGGTCTAATTTATAGCTTCTAATCAGTGTTGTCACATAGAGGCTATAGCGGTGATACGGCTCTCTAGCATAGTGGAATTTGAACAAGTCACCATTGTTCCTCCATACACTATTTAGTACAAAGTGTTGTCAGATAGTAGTTATAGTTGCTCTATAACACTGCAGCGTTACGGAATTTGAACAAACTAATATTTTCCGTAATCCACGGTTGACAACATTGGTTTTAATATTCCTCTGATTGTCTTTATTAATTATGATTTTACCTGTGTGGTTGACCTTTCATTATATTGCAGTGCTGATTCAATAGAGAGAGCTTGGCAAATTGTGGATCAGATTCCTGGAAGAGCAACTGGTGCCTATAGTCATAGTCAGGTATTGATTGGTTATCTAATTTGGTTTAGTTGATTATTACCCCTTTACTATACACTGGGTGGTCTATGAAACTGTTCATATTTCCATATCAGGGTATTCAGGGTTTACGTGATGCAATAGCCGCTGGAATTGAAGAGCGTGATGGTTTTCCTTGTAATGCCAATGACATTTTCTTGACAGATGGTGCAAGCCCAGCAGTATGTTTCTACTTTGTTTTCGAAATTTTCTTGTTAGTTTTATATGGTTAGAGTGTGAACTTGTTTTCATTTGAAATTTGTTAATTTTTTAAAGACTATCATTTCTCTATCGTTAGGTCCATATGATGATGCAATTACTCATTAGATCGGAAAAAGATGGTATTTTGTGTCCCATCCCTCAGTACCCTCTCTATTCAGCCTCAATTACCCTCCATGGTGGCCACCTGGTAAAGTTTTCTTATATAAAATCACGCAAATCATAATTTAATTTAGGTCACTATTTAGTTGCATTTCAGCTCAAGTATTTAGCATTGTTGTCAAATGGCGGCTATAGCGGCACTACAGTACCAAAACATAGCATAATTTGGCACAAAGTGTAGTTAAGTTGCAGCGCTATAGTTCCACAGTTTGGTACTGAGTATAGTCAAACTGCTGCTATATTGTAGCGAAATTTGAAAAAGCAGCTATTCTCCGCAACCCGCAATTGACAACATTGGTATTTAGTAGGCAATATACTATCTTCAAGAATACAAAGAAAAAATGGTCTATTGTCCATGGTTTTATGTATATATTGACAAATGACAAATAGGCGTGTATCATTGGCAAGCAATCACGTGTTACTTTGAAAATTTGAATTGGAGCTATGCTTTTATATTACAGGGATTGGTTGGAATATCATATTGATTTTGTTATTGTTTCTAAAGGTACCATATTATCTTGATGAAGCAACTGGTTGGGGGCTGGAAATATCTGAACTCAAGAAGCAGTTGGAAGATGCCAAGTCCAAGGGCATCAGTGTTAGGGCTTTAGCTGTTATAAACCCTGGCAATCCAACAGGGCAGGTGAGCTGCAAATTACAATGGAGTGTTAATATAGGAGGATGCATAATGATTAGAATACGAAGCTAAGTTTATCATATTTGATAATATGGAATTTCTGTCATGTCTGTAGGTTCTTGCTGAGGAAAATCAACGGGCTATAGTAGAATTTTGCAAGAAAGAAGGTTTGGTTCTTTTGGCTGATGAGGTAACTTTACTGTTTTTGAAATTCATGAAAATTCAAGTTGTTGAATAGTATCTGAACTTTTTATGATGTCAAATACTTTAGTCTCACTCGGTGTTGTTAAATAGTACCACCGCTATAGGGTGTCAGAATTTGAACAAATGTTATTGTCTCGTGATGTGCTATTTATTACAAAATATTCTCAAATAGCGGCACTACAGTTTACAGCGGAATTTGAACAAACCGTTATTTTCGGCAATTCTCTATTGACAATGCCGAAAAACTTTTTTTGTTGAAACCATGTGGCACAATAGCATTCTTATTCTCTGCACGAAATTCATTTTATAGGTTTATCAAGAAAACGTTTATGTTCCTGAGAAGAAATTTCACTCTTTCAAGAAGGTATCTCGGTCCATGGGATATGGCGACAATGATATCTGCTTAGTATCTTTTCAGTCCGTCTCCAAAGGTAAGTCGGTATAATGATCAACTTATTATATCAAGAGAGAATGGACTTTTATGTTATGCTAATAGGTCATCCTTACCGATTGAAAATGTCTCTGTTTGGCTTCAGGCTATCACGGGGAGTGTGGAAAACGAGGAGGTTATATGGAGGTGACTGGGTTTTCCCCAGATGTGAGGGAACAAATTTATAAAGTGGCATCTGTGAATCTTTGTTCTAACATCACTGGTCAAATTCTTGCAAGTTTGATCATGAGTCCGCCTAAGGTTAACCCTTTGCCTCTTAAAGAAAAATTTCTTTTTGGTTATAATTCTTCAGTTTGTGTAAACATAACACTAACCTCACTTAAGATGGGTTGGAACACTTAAGTACTAAGAAGGAGGACATGCATTACTAGTTTGATAGAGTTTTAGATGTAACATTGTCATTGAGTGAATACCATGGATCTTTGCAGGTTGGAGACGAGTCTTATGAGTCATTCATGGCTGAGAAGGGTGCTATTTTATCTTCCCTTACTACGCGTGCAAAGGTTAGTTACCTGGCAATTCTTTTATACATTATGAAGCCACCTGGCAATTCTTTTATACATTATGAAGCCACAACCATAAACAGTAAAGTATTTACAAATATTACCATCTCATCCCAACAATGAGTAAATTCATTAACCAATTTTGTGTGATATATATTATGTGCATAGTCACTGGAAGAAGCTTTAAACAAATTAGAGGGTGTAACCTGCAACAAAGCAGAAGGAGCAATGTATCTGTTTCCTCGGATTCGCCTGCCTGAAAAGGCTATCAAAGCTGCAGAGGCTGAAAAATCCGCACCTGATGCCTTCTATTGCAAACGCTTACTTAATGCCACTGGAATTGTTGTTGTTCCTGGTTCTGGTTTTGGACAGGTTAGTTCATATACCGATTTATTTGTAAATGCATTGCGAGGTTAATTCTACATATGATATATACCCCATCCTCTCATTTTATCCACAATTAGGGTAGATTTTCATCAAAATATTTTGATGTATTAACAACTTTGTTTTTTGGTCAAATATTGAAAACTTTTTACACTGTCGGGCAATTACAACCAGTGACTTTTAAAAGATTTTACACTAATATTGACCAATGAAATTGCAAGTAAATATAATTAGTGATTTTCTTAAAATGCGTGGATCATCTTGATCATTGGTTCTGAGTTCTGACTAAGTTGCATTTTCAATCCTTTTATTGATTATAAACTAATTGTATAATTTAAATTATTGTCTTTTAAGGTTCCCGGCACATGGCATTTTAGATGCACCATATTGCCTCAAGAAGATAGGATTCCGGCCATTGTCACCCGCTTGACAGAGTTCCATCAAAAGTTCATGGATGAGTTTCGCAATTGAGTAGTCTTCACTGAGTTTTTTCCCCCCTATATAAATTTAAGGGGTGTGCCCAATTGATATATTTAACGTTGATGGGATTTTGTACTTTGAGAAACTAGGATATCTTAATTTTGTTTCTTGATGAATAAATTTTGCTATAATTCAACTTTCAACTGTTACATGTTGAAAGAAACCAGGCTCTCTTAATTATGTCTCTTGATGAATAATTTTTTGTTACAACTTTCAACTTATAGTTGCATGTTGAATATGCAAGACTTATAATATAGTCTCCCCTGTTCTTTTCTGTCCTATATAGTATACTATTAAATATTAACAATCAATGACATATGGGAAATTAATCAAAATTGCAGTTGCCATGTGACCTGTTCTTTGGCCCTGCATTATTTAACATGCCAATATAAGGATTTGAGAATGCATTTATTGAGCCTTTGACTTGGAATTCAACCTTTTCTAAGTGTGGCAATTTTGGATTTCACATCCTTAATATTAGGTGAAGTTTGTCAGACATTTTTTTTACTAATTATGCGATCAATCACTTTTGGGCTTTTAAGAAAGCATTTAATTGAATTGAAGTCTGTGGTCCAATATTATTATAGGTCAATTAGGAAGATCTCAAATGGATAATAACTGTTGTGTATGCTTCAATAATCATATTTTGCCGATTGTTTTCTTCTAGTTTTCATCACAATATTTGGGTAAATAAAGTCTCACAATGAATTGTTTCATCATTCAAGTCAAGATGAGACTGTACCAGCTAAGGCCATCCTTTTAGTTGGAATGAACTAACCTCTTGTATCTAACCTCATGCTTATAATATTTTGAAGTTAAAATGTGTTGGTGTTTTAAATGTGAGTTTGAACTTTTATATCGAATAAAAGTGAGTTTGAAATTTTATATCTCGAATAAAGTAAATTTCACTAGTATATGTGTGACATGATTCACAAATTCAATCCCTTAAAATTTTAGATGAGAATGTAGTGTCCAATTGAATTGTCTAATTGCTCTTGGCTCAATATGGTACCGGTGTTTAGTTGACCCAACAAAATATTAGCATAAGGTCAACATTCATCGATTATTGCTAAAACTTGAGTAGGATTTCCATAAGGATATGATTGTGGATAGAGTTTAGATAAGGTAGTATAATTCTTTCTTTTAAATGGATAGTATAGTACTTATTTCTGAAATCAGATTTTTTTATTTTTTTTAAAGAAATACCTCTTTAAATTTAGGGTCACTTCACAACACACAAATTATGTACTGTCTTCATTAAAGGTTGACTCAGTTGATGTGAAGACAATTCACCCGAAATATTGTAGGTTTAATTCTCACCGCATGCGTGAGGTTCTCTTTGAAGGTGGCCTATAAGTATATCGGTTCGTGATCCTTAAGTTTTGAGGTTTACTCTGACTATAACTCTACCGAACTCTTGGAGTCCAACTCGTCTCTTGATGTATTCCAAAACAAACTTGTGCTCTTTACGTGTCAATGTTGCTGCTTCAACAAGCTTATTTTGGCGTTTCATTGCTTTCAATAGAAACATAAATCTGAGATGTGTTGACATCAAAACAAACTTAGCTTTTTTTATTCCATTTTTTAAGGTAAATTAAATTAAACTAAAAATGAATGTCACACTCATATATGTCATATAATATAGACACCACGAGATCTAATAGTTTATTACACGCCTCTCTGCATGGCAGTGAATAGCCATGTTCATGTAATGTAACCTCACTAGTCATGAATGACAGAGAAATCTGAAAAACAGATTACCCTTTATCTCAATTGTGAATATTTTACCACTCAGTTACTATAATCCTTATAGAAAACGACACATGCATGAAAACAAACACATAAAAACAACAATAACCATCACTTTCTCTCTGTAATTTTTATGCTTCCAGAACCATACTGTTCAGTCCATGAATTAATTTTACTCTACCTTACTTGGATTTACCTTCTTACTCTCAAATTCTGCATTTATTGAAACTCTAAAAATAGTTTTTTAGTGTTACAATTGGAAGAAAACAAAATTACACTGGTTTCTCACATGAGGGGTTAAAAAGTCAAAACATAAAGCGCTAGTTTGAAGCTATAAAATATAAAAAAATATTGACACATACACGGACACGTACCACCTCTAACGTGTCAACATTGATAATAATTTAACCAATGAAACTGTTACATGTGTTAGTATCGCGTCGATCACTAGACGTGATTTCAACATGAAGTGTCCTGCCAAATAATCAATATTGTAATTGTAATTATTTTAATTTTTATCTTATGTTTGGTTTCACGTCTTTGCCTCATAGAAGCACTTTTAGACTAGTCAAACATGATTCGACCATAAACTGTTTGTTTATAGCATCCAACTTTAGAACTAATTCTAATCACAAAATCATTTATATCCAAAAACTAATATTTATAGCTTCTCCTTTGACATAGAATTGATTTTCAAATAAACCACTTAAATTGGTTTGGTAGTGTTGGTTTGAGGCCTTAGAGTAAGGTCTTAAGTATAATTCTCTCGATGTCAATTTCGACGATGTAGTTTAGCTTATTTAAAAGAAAAAGAATCAATCTTCAAATTTATTAACATATGTACACAAATAAAAGCAATATTATGAAAATCACTTTTTGTATAAAAAAACCACTTTTTTTAATTGTATCTAGATAAAAAGAAATTTACTGCAACTCACTTTACAATTTTATAAATTCAAGATTGCCAAGATAGATTTAAAAATAACTTTTTATAAAATGAATCTAAATATAAATCACTTTGCGTCTAACTCAATTTCGACCAAAATCAACTTCATAAGAACAATTCATTCAAAATCAATTTTTGTTGACGAAGAACAAACACATGTTTAATGGTTGTTATTGCAAGGGAAACATCCACATGAACTGTGCCTAGAAAATTGTGAGTTATGCCTATGAACAATCTTTTTAGCTTGTTGAGTTGATTTCTCCATTTGCTCCAAGTGTTGTTGTCTAGCTGTTTCTCTCCAATCCTCAGCTTTCCTGTGAACCACTGACATCCTCTTCATCAACTTCTCTTCTAGGTTTGATCTCATCTTTTGGATTTTCACCTATAAATTAATAAAGCATGCTTAGTTAGTTTCAATGATTTTCAGCTTTGAACATTAAATATTTGCTTGGTAATGTGTAACATATAGTATTTTTTAACACATTTGAGGTTTTCAATGATTTTGTGGACTTTGAAACATTTTATACTAGTATTATTAAGGTTTGAAAAGAATATGCCTAGTAGTTTTCAACTTGGATTTTGTTTTTACTAACATTATTATCATTATTCTTATGGTTTAAATAAAATAGTAGATGATTCCCTAGATTACAATCTATTATCATTATCAAGCTGTCCAATACATAAACAATTTTCTTTAACTTATAATAGTGGAGTATATTTTTATATTTTTTAATAGCTCACTATGTGAAAAAATAAATAAACATTACTATATTTATTGGTTTTCAAGGATATTTTTATCATTGAAATTAGGGAAGCATGTTGATGAAAAATCAGAAGTGGACTATTATTGTATTGACTGGTCAAGAAAATAATAATTCATAAATGGTATCCATAAATTGAGGGTGGCTCGAGGATATAAGGCAGCAATATGCCCGGCAATGCATTCTATTGTAGTCAAAAGTTCATACTAGAATCCCTCAAAAGAAAAAGTTCATACTAGAAGAATCTTATGTACTATAAAACTTGTATATGTACACTGTATATGGCCTTCGATCCTACATACTTTAGGACAACATGCTATCCCATCCCATGTGCATTACACATAAATCTGCCACCTACAAACAGTCCAAGGAGCTTGCAAAAGAGTGAATTGCTGAATTTACACCATCATTACATCGAAAACCGTTAGATCGTGATCGGATGGTCCATATTTTAAGTTTGGTATTTTTAGATAAAAACATAAGGGTGGGTGAGGGTAGAGGTTGAGGTCTAGTAATGTGGTCAAAGGTTCTAATGAACTATAGAGTGAGCAAGCATGATCCATTAGTAAACTATCACTAACAATAATAAACAATCTATGGTTTAATACATTTATTATTGATTGCTATTTATAGCTTAGAATAGCTTTTTGTATCACATTATTGATATTTTCAAGTGGAATTTGGTGGATAGGTTAACAAAAGACCATTGCAAACTAACCAAAATTATGTGAAAATAGATTTGGCAATGAATTACCTCAAGCTTTTTTGACCTGGCTTCTGCTTTAGCATTTTGGAGGTTTATCCATGCTTGGATTTTTGCTTCTTCTCTCTGATACCTGCATCAATTCAAATCACAATTTAGTCCTAGCCAATACATCTAAGATGGAATCATGAAACTATATGATATGTTTAAATTATTAATTAGGAACTATGTATTATTTTCATGTACTTGAAAGCTGAAGTAGTATAGAAGGTAAGGTGTAAGTTCATCGACGAAAATGGTGGTTTAAACGGTGAAATTGTAAGCAATGTTTTAAAATCAAACCAGCGTCAGGTCAAGGTTCAACGACTTTAAATTGTTAAAATCAGAACAAAATCACGATTGAACCGCTAAAATAACCTAACTGAAGAAAGTTTCAGTTCATGGTTCAACCGGTTGAACTTTTCGATTAAATTTTTAAAACATTGGTATAGTTACCTAAGACAGCACTTGTTCTTCTCATCTTCTTCCCAACTGGCAGCTATACAATCAGAATCCGCTTTCAAACTAGCATTATGTCTCAAACTTTTCGATATTTCCTTTTCTTCCTCTTCACTTGAGCTCCAATTTGGTGCAACCAAATCATACTTCGTTGTTCCGAATTGCAGTTTAGAAAAATGACACTCTTCTAGCTGAATAGCATCAACACTGCATCCATTGCTATCAATGTTAGATAATGCCAATGGTCCTGACCTACTAGCAGGAGTGTTATGGCGCGCAGGCGATGAACTCTTGAATGGTGTGTGACATCTTGAAGTTGTGGAACTTCCTAATGGAGTCATTTCTGTGCCAACATCTTTGTGTTTAACTTCATGAATCACCTCTGTGTAAGATTCATGCATTGCCTCACAAGCTTGATTTCTGAATAAGAATCCTTCTTTTGTTGGTTCTGAATACCTGAATTTTGGTAAAATTGGCTCTATGCTGTCTGTGTACTTATCTGCAGCGTTAACCAGTTGTTGAATCAATAAAATTTGAAATGTGATACATTGTATATCAAGGATTGTGGATTGCAATACAGCTGATTATTGTGATACACATCATTATTTACATCATTCAAGAGGGTTTTAAATAAAGTCATGCCACCACAATATGGGCTGCAACTGTGAAACACGAACACTCCTCGGATTAGGCGTGTCCCGGTGTCGGACACTTACCGACACTTAATAACACTGAATTATGTGATTTTTTCAAATTATTAGTTGTGTCCGTGTCGTGTCCGGTGTCCGTGTCCGCATCCGTGCTTCATAGACTGCAACACAAGTGCGATTGAGCCCATATCCGGTGTGATTCTCTGCATTATCAAAGATTGTGACCCGACCGCAACCATTACCGTGACTGCTAGTTAAAACCTTGTCATTAAATTGCCAAATAGCTAGAGGAAGTTGGGATCTCTTCCAATTTTCATTCATGGGCTAATGCCATACACTAACAATGATACTAACACACTGACTCAACAGCTCGAAATCTATGAATCACGAACACAAACACGAACTCAAGACCCGACACTAACAATGATACCAACACACTGACACCGGTAATAATTTGCAAAATTGATTTTCTTATAATGTGGCAACCACATACATGTTGGACACCGGACACGCCACTATAAGTGCTACATAACTCAGAATACAAGGAGATAATAAACTTGAAAACTTTTAAACCTTCAACCAACTTACACTCTTAAGTCATGTCAATGGGAACTAATAAACTCATTATATTGATATGAAGTTCCAAAATCAGAATGAGACTTAAAGCAAATGAAACTATTAAAGATGAAAAACTTTTAAGAAGAAATAATAATAAAAAGTTTGGAATTCAATAAAGACAAAAATGAAAGAAAAAAAAAGTGTAGTTTGGAAATAACAAAGAAAGTAAAGCAAACAATGAAAAAGTTCAAATTTTGGAGTTAAGATAGTGAACTCACCTTTTAGTACTATGTCTGTTGGTGGACATGAGATCCCATTGAAAGCTCCAACATTGTTATTGTGGTCCAAAGTTGAAAAGCTTTGAAAACTAGTAACACCTTTTGACAACACTTTTTCTTCTATGACCCTTGATTTCTCTGAAAACCCTTCTTCCATTTTCTGCTTAAAACCATTATCACAATGTCTTGTTCCAGATTCTGAAGATGAAACCACTTTCAAAGTGTTGTTGTTATGAGCTGGTGAGTCATGACAAGAAGTGCTTATGAGCCATTTTTCAGCATCATCCCATTTAGAAGGAAAACTCTTTCTTGGAAGGTTTCTACCAACAATGCTTGAAGAAGAAGAAGAAGAACTGAAGCTGAAAAGTGGTCTACCAGGTGTAGAAGGAGCTTCTAGTTTTCTCATTTGTGTTACAGAATCATTGCTGAGTCTTCTGTTTTCTGCATTGGTATTTGTAACTGGTAAAGATTTGACAAACTCAGAGGTTTCTTTTAGGTTCAGCTTGCATAGTGGATCAATGAAATCATCAACAAAAGGGTTGTTTTTGTTGTTGTAATAGTCCTTGTTTTTGCTATACATGTTCATGTTGCTCTCAAGTGGTGATTCCTGATTCAGACAAAAAAGATAGTTAAAATAAGAAAGTGTGTTGAAATGCAAAAGAAATAAAAACTATGGAAATAAAGCTAAATGACATGGATTTTAATGTGTGGAAGATGTTTTTGTTGTTGTACCAAGAAAGATGAAGGTTGAATGAATTTGTGGCTAGGGATATCATGGCCTTATTTTAGGGTGTCATTGATTAGAATAAGGGAAAATGGAGTTTTTCTCAATGGAGGGAAGTTACTTTACTTTGTCTGGTTTGGTTTAGTTATGTGCATTTTTTTTTTTTTTTTTTGTGGTGTTGGGGTTTGAATCCAAACCTTACATGTATTATGCATTATCTTTAGCAACTGAACCAGACTAATGATTTAGTTATGTGCATTTGTTTATACGGAAATGTTCATAAGAAATTAACATTGTATGTGATTAGTTTTTGACTTCTATATTGTTTTTCTCTTTCTTTATTCCGACAACACACATTTAAGTTATATTTTATACGATCTCCGAAACAATGTTTGACTTATGTGTGTCTAAAATAATGCACCTCTTGTTAATAACTTTTAGAGAGAGAAAACCTCATTTTAGCTTATGTTTGAATGTGTGTTTCAAACCGCATCACGTTGAAATCTTGCATTCGAGTGCACTTTAATTATGAAGTTGCTTTTTCTTTTCAAGTAGTTTAGTAGTTGGAGTTTACCCATATTAAATATGGAGAAGTGGGGTGTTCGAGATTCAAACTCCAACCTTTATATATATTATACAATGTCTCTACCATTTGATCAATTCAACATATATCCAAGCATATACTTATTGACATAAAATTCTAAATTGATGATTATGAATTTTCCTAATTCTTTTCTTCTACTCAATAAATGTTTTTAATTTTGGCAATGACCAATTAATTTTGACAGCTACTAAAATGAGTATTCACTTTAATTTTCAACTTGTAATGATGTAAGAAGTTTGAACAGTGAGTCAGCAGAAAGTGACTATGAGAAGCAGTGGAACAAGATACTGAAGAAAGAAAAAAGGACATAGACTTAGTTGGAACCAGAGACTAATAAAATGAGTCACATGTAAAGGGACCAAAAACACAGTCCTGTTTTGGACTTAGTTTGTCTCTCTTTCCTATATCTCGAGGAGATGGATTAGATTGGATTGAGGAAGAAGACGAAATTGTACATTATCAAAAGAAGAGGGATCTTTCTTTAGGACAAGTAATTTATTTTTATAAAAAATAAGATAAGAAACAGCATCATCATCATGGACTTGGATGGCTATCAATGTCCTAGACTAATAGTTCACACATAGCATGATATAGAATTCTCAAAAATCAAAATCAAAGGAGCTAAAAAATGTGAAAGAGAGAATAAATCCTAGATTTTGGAGTACAATGTATCTAATCATAATATTTTATTTTATTTTATTTTATTTTATTTTGGTACAAACTATATCTTATCATATAAAATTTTAATTTTACCAATCTTTATAAATGGTCTATTGTAAACTAATATTTAAAATTTCAACGACAACATATATAGTCTTTTAATAGTAGATTATTGATTCTTTTCGTTTTTATGATTAAAGTAATGATTCAATTGATGTTCATTTGATTTAAACAACGAAAATATAAATATAGTGCATATTGAATTGACATCAATCAAGTTACTCTTATAGCTACAAATATGAAAAATGTCTTGAGTTTTTATTTTAGAATAGTATCATCGATTACTGTTGAAATATTTGATAATTTTAACACAGTGAATCAATGATCCATTGATCAACTTACCTGATACTATAATATTATTTTATATATTTATTTGTCGAAGGTGATCTTGAAGATTTAAAGCAGATTGAAAGCCTAATATAGATCTCGATGACTTGAATTCAAGTGACCCGACATTTGTTATCCAAAGTCATTCTGAAAGATTTTTGACAATCCTTACATAGTATAAGAAGTATTCAACACACTCGTATGCTATATCAATATCTTTTTATTACATTGTCAATCTATCACATCTGTATAACTCTTTTTATCTCTCTCTCTCTATGTGTATACACATCTATGAGTGTTCACCAAACATTTTTATTAAAACGAAGACCACGCCTACCCTATGATCTAACGACTGAATGGAGTGTGTAGTCAATAAGAGAATGGCTTTCTCCACTACAAGATATATATAGTCACCACATGTATGTTATATAGTTAGTGACTATATATATATATATATATATATATATATAAAGAATAATATTATGAT
>Ga0315914_1008960_pt1 | contig 13066 bp, 12 predicted proteins | sample MpolenodulesMG_FD_203920 | JGI IMG/M metagenome (GOLD analysis project Ga0315914, IMG submission 203920) | Medicago polymorpha root nodule microbial communities from Los Angeles, California, United States - elongated nodules | ecosystem: Host-associated > Plants > Roots > Nodule | place: USA...
TGCAGCAATGTTACTGTTATCTTTGTCTTGTTGTAGAGACACAAATTGCAGAGAAGGTGGTTGCAGAGTTCGTGGCCGTACACTTCATACACTGTCCTTTGTCAACTCTGGTGAAGTAGCTTCTGGTAAGATATGCTTCTGATGTTCAGCGCTTCTGATGTTCTTGCTTCTAATAACTAGCGCTTCTGATGACGTGTCTTCAGGAGCTCTTCTTCAGACTCGTTTCTTCAGACGCAGCACTTCAGAGGCAGTTCTTCAGACGCAGTTCTTCAGACGCAGTCTTCCAGATGCTTTAAGCTTCAAATAAATTCCTTTGCTCTTGAACTTGTTCAATTAGAATCTCTAATAATAGTTCTTTGATTATGGATCCTGCACACTTGAACAAATTGTTTAGCATATCCAATTGATTATTTTTAATACCTTGTTATTGTCAAAACTCAATAGGTGACTTGTGAAACACCCTTGTTCCAACACACTATACATTTTTAACTCTTATTTTTATATTAGACAATTAATTGAATCTCTTCCAATGCTGAATTTGGTATTACTTATGTTGATCTTGGTTCGTTTGCATCTTCAGAGTTCAGTTGGTTGTCAACACTTTATAACTCTTACATGTAAAGAATTTTTTATCAAATTCTAGATTCGTCGACCAATTTTTACTTATAAAGTATTTGGTACATATTTGCCTCTCTTTTTTATCGATTGGACTATAGCATTTTAAAGTATTTGAAAAAACAATGTAATAGTTACAACTCTTTCATTCTTGAAGATGGAAAAATTAATTCACTTATTTCGTTCTTTTGAAGAATGTCTCAATTTTTTTACAGGAATATTTCTTGGTTCCTTTAAGCCTGAGGTGTATTCACAGTTTTGACTTTTGAGGGTGGCAAAAGAATCAAAATACATTTGCTCTCATATTAAGCAAGACAATGATATCTCTTACCAATTTAAAGGCATTCATTCTAGTTTCAAGTTATTGAATGTAAGCTTGAATTGTGCAATGAGAATCAAAATACATTTGCTCTCGAATATGTTTTGTTATCCTCTGTGAACATGCTTGATCTTCAGCAAATTTCGAACAAACAATGCCACCTCTGTTAGCACTACTAAAAAAACAAAAATTAGTGAGGGATATTTAGTGAGGGAAAACGTGAAATCCCTCTCTAATTCCGTCACTAAATTTTGCGACCAAGGAATTTGTGAGGAATTTCATTTTTTCCGTCACTAATTTCCCTCGCTAATTTTGCTTTTTCTAGTAGTGTAGTGATTATCAATGCTTGTGTAGAAAAAATAGTGTTTGATGTTTTTTCTGCCACATTGCAGTTTCTGGATACAAATGCTTCAAGCAAATTTATTTTTAGAGACATTAAAGAGGAAGAATGAATGATGTGAGAGGCATGAAAGAAATCTTGGAAACTCTAAACTCTCCCTCTGAAATTATTTCTCAACCTTTTGTTCTACCGCGCTATACCTTTTCTATTCCTACGCATGAATTGATTCCATAATACTTGTAAGTTGCTACTGCTTTGTTAAATTAAATTGCAAAGATTCATTCCTTCATATTATACTCATCTTTTCAACTAGAAATTTACTGCATAAAAATCACAACCTTACATACAATTTTTAAAACACAAATAAAATTAGATAGATAGAGAGTAATAATACATATAACGTTTACCAACTGATAGAAGGAAATATTAAATAAAAAGAAGAAAACATTATTCACTTGCAAAAGTGTCTATCACTCACATTAGTCTTTTGTTGAAATACCTTTTCTGGCATATATCATCCCTTAATGCGATTTTTCATTGTAAAATATAAAATCCTCCAGATGAAGCGTAACTGAGATGCTAGTAAAATGAAAATTGGAACACTACCAAGGGACAAGATGGGTCCTAGAACAACCCCTCTAGAGCCAATGTGATTTTGCTTTAAGATCATTTTAAGTGCAGCATAAAATGCAACCATCATGGAACCGACAGAAAAAGGAAGGAGCGCAAGGCCGGTTATTAACTTCATAGGCAAGACCTTGAGGAAATCTATTGCATGGCAACGCGATGTGAGAATCGAAATGAAAAACAAGACTGAAGTGGCGGCAGTGATGATAGATACCGAATCAGCTAAGAGAAACATTTTAAATGTATTTTGATCCAAGGAGATGGGTGGCCCAGTTTGGTTGTTTCCACCCGGAATAGTAAAGGCTGCAGCAAACATGATAGTAAGGACGAGAGAAGCCACAGCTATATAACAACTAGCTGTGTCTTTTGTCCATTTTTCTCCAGCTTTCACTAGCTCCTCGTGGCTTTCGATGAATACATCATAAGGTTTCTTACCATCCTCATTTTTGGCTTCCTTGCACATGGGATGCACAACTTCCTCCACCGCCTGCACTGATTTCAAACAATCTTAATATTATACACAAGAAAACACTTTAAAAATTGTTTTTGGCAAACGTCAATAAATCAATCTATTATCTTAAACAATAATGTTTCTTGAACACCTCTACAATCTCTCCGCCTGTTGGACCACTCCTAATTTTAAAGATTGTTCCAACTGATAGTGTATGTATGCGTAGTTGCCACCATTTAACTGTCGTGTCTTATTGTCACTTGTATCCCATGTGTCAAACAGGGTGTGCATGAAAGCTCATAAGATGGAAAAAGTAATAGTCCAATAATTATCACTTTCTTATGTCGTTTTTTAGATGGATTCTTCGGTGGTGGGTGCTCAAGAATTATCACTTTCTAAGGTCATTTTTGAGATGGATTCTAAGGTGGTAGCTCCAATTATTTGACCTTAGAAGTTGCTTATGAGTGGAGCAAGCACATTAAAGAAAGGTCTCGTTTTCTAAGGGATCAATTAAACAAGGAGAAATTGGAGCTGCAATATTGCAAAACAGATTTGAAACTTGCAAATTTGCTAACAAAGCCTTCGAAGATTAGCACATTTAAAGACCTTAGATGAAGATTGGTAATGGTATTTACAGCTAACTTAAATTGAGGACTTTAGTTGATATAATTCAAAGTTAGTTAGGTTGCTAGTTGAATAACTAAATATTAGTTAGGTAACTTGAGCTACAAGTTACAACTCAGTTTTAATTAGTTGTTGATTCCCATGTTTCATAAATAGTCCCTAATCGCTTAAAAATTAATATGTGATCTATCTTTCAATAAAAAATTAGATTGCTTATCATTTCCATTCTCTCCTTATCTCTAAAATTCTCATTACTTTCTTTCTTCACCAAATCACTTCCATTCACGAGTTTTGTTCTAAACCTGTTAATTGTTCTATCATTCAATATTTATTTTGCTTGATCTACTTTTAATTCATGACGTCAGAGGTGTTTGTACCTCACCACTAGCATTGTAGTTTGTTCCCATTATAGATAGACAGATAGATAGAGATGAGACAAATGACCTTAAACCATTGAATTTCTTTTTGTACTTGCATAGCAGGACCCAATCTGCCACTACGGATAGATGAAGGAACTAAAAGAGCTGCCATGTGCAATAGATTATTGTCAACCGAGTCTGTGCGATATTTAATCATCTCCTTCTCCAATCCATTGAGAGAATATATGAGGTTGAAAACAGATCTTCTGCGATTCAGAACTGCATACCAAAGTATGCCTCTACCACGGTTATCAGTGACTGAAAGTAGATAAGGATTAGCGTTCCTCATAGCATTTATCAATGTAATTATTCCATTCTGGGCTGCATATAACATGGCTTCATGTGCTGAAGCTTGTCTGAGCCCTAAACCATTAAATCCTTTAAGATTTTGGATCAAGTATTTTATTACTCCCACAACTTCATAAAGGGTATATTTTTTTGCATATATTTCCCTTGTTCCTGACACAATCAAAGGAACGTATAAGTACTTGAATCATTGCCGAAAGTCAAATTAAATGAGAGTAATTTTGAAAAAAATACAAATTTGGACACAAATACTTGACAACTTGTATTGTTCACCTTTTTTTTGGGAAAATATTATAATACAAGAATTATAATATATTGGTTATTGGTTTTACTTACCAAGGATATCTAGATACTTGAAAACTTGAACCAACAAGTATGCGAATTTATGAAGTAGTTGATCTGAACAAATCAACAAATCATCCGGTAAGTTTATTAGTGGTGAAGTAGTGGTATACCCAATAGAAAATTTAATGATTTGCAAGGGGAATGGAATCAACATACGCAGTAGTTTTATAGGCAGGAACAGAAATTTCGAAGCCATGAGGAAGCCAGGTACTGACCAACATTTCACAGAAGATGATGTTACATGTACACTTCTATCTGCATAAACCAACCGTAAATACTCCGCAATATCGGATTCGGGAATCCCATAGTTGTCTTCAAATTCTTTTAGGCTTAAATCTGTAATAAAATTGTTTTAGAAATAGATCAATTATTATGTGATGTATGTAAATTATACATCTAATGAAACTAAGCAAGCAAAATCATGGAAACTTACGGCTATAAATTAAGTAGTCTGTAGGTTGGAAGAATCGCCTCTTTGGGAAATTAGAGCGCAATGTAAATTTAGCCAATGAAACTAAGGTGGAGAATTTGTTGGATTCCTCATTTCGTTCTTCGCTGTTGATTTCACCGTACGAGGCTTCATGAAATAGATCATCTGGGTAAAGTTTGAGTAACCTCAAAGCCACCTCTAGCATATCAAGCATACATTTGAAGAGAAAGTAGTTAATACCTTGAAATTTTGGAGGGAAACAGATAAATTAGTTGACGCAAATGTTTTCAAAATTAAAACAAAATATTTAACAAAAATTAACGGAGGAAACACACACTACACACCCATACATACAAAATAATAAGTGCACTTAAAATTATTTAAGAGAAATGTTAGAATGTGTCCTTAAGGCACGGCTAAAGATGGAAATATTTTTTTGAAAATTATGAAATTAATGTTTTAAAAGTTTTTTTTAAAGTGTTACGAAATTTATCTTTTCAATACAAATTTTATTTTTTTAATTCTTTAACTTGTAACACAATCGGAACTTTTAAATTCTCTTACCAAATAGTTCGGCCGTGATACATCGGTCAAGAAGCAAAACTCGATTTCGTGAATCTTTTTTGAACACTTCTCCAGGAGTTTTTGAGTAAAGAAAACTAGTCATTTTTTTGTGTCCTTTATCGGCAGCCATATGAACAGGGAGTTCTCCGTTTGTATTATGTGTCATCAGCAACATCTCCCCCGTTTTGCTATCTACCATACACTTCACTATATCTATTTTTGCATTATAATAAGCTGCAAGAGCCATAGCTGTTTCCCCGTGCCTATCTTGCTTTGTTACAAACTCATCTCTCCCTTCTCTCACCAACATTTCCACATTTTTCAGATTTCCAGCATTTACTGCAACGTGAAGTAGCGTCCTAGCTGAAATAGAGGTTATATCATCGTATACATCCTCATCTATTTTGATATTTTCTATAGGATCACCTCTTCCCACCATCCTGAATAGCTCTTTATGTTTCACACTAACTATATCATCATCATCTGCCATTTACATTTAAACATGCATAAATACTATCTTGGAGGGAAAATCAATACAACTCGCAGTATTTATATTTTCCCTTTATATTATATACTCCTTTCGGTCCTATTTATAAGAAACAATCGATTTTTTAGATTTATTGAATATTTGATGTATCCAGTCTATATTTCAGACCAAATACAATAATTAACCAATGAATTTAAAAAATTAATTGTTTCCTATAAATAGAACTGCATGAAGTAGCAATTACATTTTCCCTAAAAAAAAAAAACAATTACATTTCAATACATACCTTGCTCAAGTTTATCTAGATTGATTTTTAAAGTTTTGCCATAAACCACTGACAAGTGACTCCATGCATCTTTGGCTAATTCAAAATGACAAAGCTCATCCTGAATTTGTCGTCCACATGATAGTTGAATATTATGCAAAGCTTTTGCATTCTTCATCTTAAATGAAACCTCTCTTTGACCAGCTTCAGAAACACTTTGGCGAATGTCGACAATTCCTTTGAAATATTTACCATATCGATTGTTACATTGTAATCAAAGATATTAGAGGAAAAAGAGTGTGTGTAGACATGATATTTCTAATGAGTAGGGGTGGCAAAATGGGTCCAACACAGCGGTCTGACCCGTTTAGCCCACTATTTTTGGCGGACTGAGTCAAAGTTTTGAACCTGTTTCCTATAATTCGTTTGCCCCACTTAACTCGTTGGAAAAGTGGGGTGGGCCGACCCGCTTAACTCGTTTTTCAATTTTTTTTACTAGTTCAAGTATGTTATCATCAGTTATTATTTGAGTTGCTTAAGTGTATAGGACAAAGACATAGTCACTGGTGGAGCTACATAATTCTTAATTATACATTCCAATTGTTATGTTTTTATCATATTGAATCCCCTCAAATCTAAACATTGCACAAAGCTTATGACCGACAATTGCAACAGCACGTGTCCTATAACAACAAGTATTATAGTATATCTTGTCACATATTATTAATTATTTTAGTGAATGGTTAGGAGAAAGTCTTACATAGGCACAAATACAAATGAAAAATGTTTAGGCACACTTACATGAATGGAGAAAAATAAATGAGAAAAAATTTAGTCACATCATTCAATTATTTTTTCTTTTAATTTAATCACTTTATGTTTGCTTTAATTTGATGAATGACCGTAATACTCTCTTCGTCCCTGTATCTAAATACCCTTTGCATTTTTTACATTTTTTAAGAAAAGTTGTTAGTGCAATTAATGTGTTTATTTTGTATGTTAATATTACCAAATTGTCTTTTATCTGTATTTTAGTTAAAAGTGTAATTAATTTTGTTGTAGAATTTATTCTAGTTAAGCTTTTAGCCTTGGATTTATTGTTCAATTCCCTAATCGAAATATATTCAAACATAAATCATTTTACATTCAACTAACGTCTAATAAGAATCAATTACACAAAATCAATTCATTCAAAATTAATTTCCGCCGCCCTAACACCAAACATACGCTGAACTCCCTGGTCCAGGGTCCTGGCAACGCCACCGGACATAGTAGCCATTTTCTTTGATGCAATACTTGCCTATACTTTGCCTCATCTATAACCCACAAATCACAATGTATATCTCCATGTACACAAATATTGTACATAAATATTCCTTGCGGATTGTTTTATTGATTAAATTCATTACTAGCTAATTGTGTTTTCATCAAAGTTATTGTAGGCAGTTAAATTATAATGGATAACAATTATTTATTCTTGGATTTCTTTTTGGGTTTATTTCATATTGCAGATTTGTTTTATATTGGCGGATTTGCCTTATTTTTCTATTAATTATGATGTTGAATTTGAGAATTTGTTAACTATCTTTTACTACAAATTTATTTGATGCCTATTTTTTTATATTTTTTTTATGATGATAAAAACAACATAATTTTTTTGTAACAATTAAGTTGTAAAAAAATGCATTAATAAAAGTTTTTTTTTGATGGGCCGTCCCTCCAACTCGTCAGCCCGCCACTAAACGGGGCGAGGTGAGTTTTTGGACTCAGCAACCTAATTTGATTCAGCTCGCCTTGTTCCGTTCTAAGCGAGCTTAGACGGAACGAGCCTTAAAGGGCAGGCCGACCCCGTTATGCTATCCCAATGAGAGACATTTACACATTTATGCTACCGGATTAGCAATGAATCTAAATATTTATAATAATTTCGATATATAAAAAATGTCATAGGGATAATTCTAACATATTTAAGGGTTGTTTTAAAGTACCAAATAATCCATGATTTTTCATGAGATGAATATAATATCTACCTTTAATTTATTAATTAGTCATTATTACTCACTTTACGCTTTAAAGTGAGTTGTTCACTTTAGGCATGTATACACATGCAAATGCGTTTTTGAGTGGTACAAACAGCTCTATGGAGCTTGCTCTCTAAAATATTAGGGCCTAATAAAAAATTTGTACATATAAGACTAACGTAGTTAAATAAATTAAGCGTACACTAATGTCAAAATTTTTGCAATGGTTGAGTGGTAAAACTAACACTTCAAATGTGGGATGTACCAAGTTTAACTCTCATTTGTCACACATATACGGTTCAATATTTTCATTATTCCAATTATAATAAATATTATAATGTTGTTGTCATTGAAAAGGATAAGAGTTCATATTATATATGTAATTAATATTGTTTGTAATAGAAAAACATAAGCATGATTTATTACAATAAGTCACAAACAATATAGTTTTAATCAAAATCTAAATTTCATAAAAAAATTGTTTACAACTAGCGAAAAGATACGTGCCCGTCATTCTGCTCTTTTTATTACGTTAACGCGTGTAATTTTTTTAGGGGCGTATAAATTATGAATTGTATTATATATGAAATTTTGATTTTGATTAAAATTATAAGTACAAATATTTGTGACTTTCAAATTGTAACAAACCCAAAAAAAACCATGTTTATCTTTTTCAATAACGACAATAATTTAACAAATATAATATAAATACTTATGTTTTTCAATACCACCAACAATATCATTAATATAGGAAAATTCCACCAACAATATCATTAACATAGGAAAACTTATTTAAGGGTATAAATGATATTATAAAAAATTTAGACCAAAATATATATTCCTTTCGTATATAATATTGATAAATTGTTTCTATTGTAGTGGGATATTTTCTATTTTAATGGGATTTAATTTTTTTAATTAAAATTTAAAATAATATTTTTTAAGGATAAAATAGTAAATAAATAGTTTAAATGAAACCCACTTAAGTTGGCCTAGTGGTATTGACTTGGGTAATGGAAGTGTTCTCCTCATCAAGGTCTCATGTTTGATTATCCCTGGTGCCAATTTGGATGAGCTAATTTGATGATCAAAAAATCGGTCCAAACTCATGTATTTAAAACTCATTTTCTTTATATATGTGTTAGCGTAATAAAAAGAACATATTCATGTCCACCAACCGCTACTTTATATAACATACTTGGTTTTAAATTTAAAAAAAAAAGTATTGTGGTTTTTTTTAATTAGGGCCTCATTTTTAATATTATAGCAGGGCCTCTGATTTGATCGTGACGTGATCTATACACGAGTGGTATAAATTGTTGCACGGTGCACAACACCAGATGTTATGGTGTAGCCCTTCACACCAAATCCAAATTGCAATCACAACGAGAACAAAACAGGAGACCTTTCTAACATCCATAGCTAACCCCTTTAGGCTTTGTTTGGGAGTTTGGAGGGGAAGGGAGGAGAGGATTTTAGAAAGAAAAAAAGGAACAAGTGGAAGAAATGGAAGACATTGAGAGGAGAGGGCTTTGGAGGTTAATTTTTTATTCATAATACAAAATCTCTTGGGGGAACTCAAAAATTGTATGGGGGAGTAGAGGAGAGAGCTTTAGAGGTTAATTTTTTATTCATAATACAAAATCTCTTGGGGGAACTCAAATTTTGTATGGGGGAGTGTTTTGGGGGGTTTTGAATGGTTTGCATGAATTCTTCAAATTCAATCTATATTATTCTAATATTTTAAAAATTGAAAATATATTAATCTTAAACATTACTTTATCATTCTTTAAAAATTTGCTCTTTCAAAAAATGAGAAAGATTTATCCATTTTTTTTTATATATTTCCCACTGTCCAAAACCCTCTTTTCTCCTTTCCTAAAAAGAAAATGCTTGATTATGAATCAATGATGAGAAATATGTTTCTATTTAGGTGATAGAGAGATTAGATTGTCCTTTTTATAATAGTGGTTCATGTAGGGCTAAGTTGTTTTTATTTTTGTCAAAAATCAAATTAGGTTTCAGTTTCACAATTTTTTTCAACAAATAAAATTGGTCTTCACTTTCTGTTTCTTTTAAAATTGAGGAGTTCATTTTAGTATTTGGGGCTTGAGCTGAAACTGATACAATAATAAATTAAGGACACTTCCCTTAAAAAAAAAAAAAATCAAGGACGCACACAATTCTGGGGTAATGGTTTATCACTTTTAGATTAGATTATATTAGATAAGAACCTTGCTCAATATCTGGGGTGGTTTCTAATTTTTTGCCTTTTTTGCTGCTCAAGAGCTTCCATGCTTCAGAGTTCTCTTCCAAGAAAGCCTTTTCATTGTTGACCATGTCCGAAGCCTCAGCAGAATCACCACTGACAACATCCCACAGACCTTGCCCTATCAGATAATTTTTCATAATAGCACTCCATCTATCGTAGTTGTCAAAGTTGAGTAGTTCATGAACTATTCCAACGGATGCAACACTTGTGGTTTTCATTTTACGTTAAATCGAATGTAAAGTTACTCTAGATATGAACATGAACTTGGGATCTAATAAGGAAAACCAATCAAGTAACCTATTTGTACAGTACATACAATAACACAAGAGACTTTATTTTTATTAAAATAACTTTCTAGTGTGAAAACAGTCACGGGCGGGGCTTGCCGGAGACTTTATGTGTGGTTGGGTGGATCAAAAAGTTTACGCCCTTTTGTTTTGGGGAATAAAAATTTGATGCCATCGATCATAATAATTTGGTTTGAGTCTCTTGACTCATACATGATTGTATTAATGAAGATATATCAAGCTAGTAAAGAGCGGTGGCGGAGTTAGGAGTTTTATAGAGTCTGGGTAAAATTTTAACCGTAAATTTACATGTGACATAATATATATATATATATATATATATATATAGTCATAAATCAAAATAAAAGAGGTTTGTCATTTTGTCAACAAAAGTACAATTTAAAATAAGAGAGATGAAACATTACCAGCCAATAGTATGCTAAATAAAATTAGGAGGTAGATGCCCTTTCCCATACCTCTTTGCAGTGAATGTTCGAATAATATCAACATTATCAAGTGACTTGAATATCTCCCGCTCGGTGTAACATATCGTCAAGTCATTGAACCATACATCGTTGATCTTGTTTATAACAATTCTTTCTCACAGGCTTATAAGATTATTTTACTAGCTTATTGACAAGGCTTGACAACTGGTGGACTTCCAACTTTTGTTGATGTTAATAATAGCTTTGGTGCACACGCTATTGATGAAGATCCACAAATTAGAAGTTAAAATCTAATTTAGTATGCCCTGTTGTAGAAGTGATTGTAAGTTTTTTTAGGTATAAAGTGATTGTAAGTTGTAACTTGATAGTATGTCATTTTGTCTGATAAAGCTATTATGAATAGTGATTTAAATTTTGTTACCATAAATTAAATGAGCAATAAAGTATATATAGATTTTGATTTCTGTGAGTATTGAGTTTTTATGTGAGTATTGAGTATTGTTTGAGTGAATGATATAATAGTTCAAAATTAGGGAGAATTATTCTAATTAAGTCACTTCAAGAATTTATTCTAAAAATTGATTATAGCAATCAATTTCAAATTCCAATGATATTAATTATAATATTTTATTATATTGATTAAACTAATTTTAGTGGTAATTTTATAAATTATTCATTTTTAGAATTTATAGTAGAAAATACAATATATAAAAATAAATAAAACAAGGGTCTTGCTAACTTAGGGCACTTGTTAAGGATTCAAGAGTAGAAATAATTGATAAGTTTTATGTAAAAAAATTACTTTTTAAAGTTTCAATGCATTGAATGCATCATTTCCAAGATAAAGTTTATTCTTTATACTTCTTAAAGAGTGCCTTGAGGGCACTTGTTGGTATTTCCCATAAAACAATAATAAGTTTTAGTGGCAGCCGCAACCGTAGATAGAGGTCATTGATGTTTTTAAAATGGTATCCTTAGATTTACCTACGTTTTTGTCTGTAGGTAAAGGTGGAAAACATGCAGTCGTTGAGCTATCGGTCAATGTCCTCGGGACATTTAGCTACGGAAATCTTTCCTTTAGTGGCGGATTTTGACTGTCACTACAAGTCAATTTTCTTATAGTGACTCATACTGTGTAACAACTTGAGTTCAACTTTTATTGTCAGAGTGTTGTGACCTTTTTAGTGGTAATGTATATGTATTTCTATCAACTAATTTGATGCCAACTTTAATTATGATGTTATTTCATAATTCAATTCACTTAAATTTTCTTTTATATTACCTCCGTCCTTAATTATAAGACCTTTTTTGAAAAAAATTTGTCCCTTTTAATAGGACTCTTTTGTCATTTCCAACTATATTAATTATTATTTTACTTACACACCCCAATTTATTAAACATATTTCTCTTCAATGAGAAACAAATAGCATGTTAAAAACATAAACTAACTATCTCTCTTAATGGATAAAATTGTAAAAACAATTGTGATTACAATTAAACAAGTTTAATATAAATATCAACTTTTTTAATTTATGTGATTTTGCTAAAAGGATGTAGTAATTTGTTTAGAAGAATATAAGTTAGCAGCTACATACATTGATGAAGAAGTATGTATAGACTTGGTATATAACTTATTAATTAATTTAATTATTTGATAAAGTATTAATTTAATATGAATAAGACATAGTCACAAATTAATTTAATTAATAACTATAAACATACAGATGCTTTTCTAGTAACTTTTTTTTTTGAAGGAGCTTTCCTAGTAATTGAACATGAAGCAGTAGTTGAAGGAGCTTTCCTAGTAATTTAACATGAAGCAGTTGTTGTATTTTCTATATAAAAAATAAAAAGTAGCATTTGTGTCTAAAAGTAGCATTAGCTATACCGGTCTTAAATTATATCTGAATCAATGTATTTCTATTTTATCTACATTTGGTACAAGTCGTGCTTATTGTAGTTGTTAGATATATTATTTGCTTTTTCAAAACAAATACTTAAATTATTTATAAATCAATGACTTAAGTAAATATGTTGGTCTTGTCAAAAAAAAGTAAATATGTTGACTGTACCAGTCATAAATTATTTATAAATGAAAGACTTGAATAAATATGTTGACTGTACCATTCTTAAATTATTTATAAATCATGAATTTGTCGAATAAACAAATAAATAGTTATTTTAACATATATATATATATATATATATATATATATATATATATATATATATATATATATATATTGGG
>Ga0315914_1008962_pt1 | contig 13064 bp, 11 predicted proteins | sample MpolenodulesMG_FD_203920 | JGI IMG/M metagenome (GOLD analysis project Ga0315914, IMG submission 203920) | Medicago polymorpha root nodule microbial communities from Los Angeles, California, United States - elongated nodules | ecosystem: Host-associated > Plants > Roots > Nodule | place: USA...
TTCTCTTCCTTTTGCCAAACATTCTCATGAAACATTTCTCACAAAATTCATTAGTAGATAACAATTTAAATAAAAGTAAATATGTTTGTTATCTTTAAAACATCAATAAAGGATTTTGCTTTCAACATTTATAAATGATTTCTTGCAAAACAAGTTGATGAGTGATATGGAAAATAACAGTACTTTAGCACTTATCATTATTTTCACCCTCATGATCGGAACCGACGTCTATAAGGTAGAGTAAAGACCTTAACTAGGGGCAAAGGCTTCTTTAAAGGAAACTTCCATAACCATCATCTACTCATAAAGATCAAGATGGGCCACACATGTGTGTTGTAGGACCAACATGAGTTGCAATGTTGCGAACATGAGGTGTTGTCGTTAGAACTCTATTAAACCTTAAGATATTTATTCAAATCTTGAAAGGCTCCACCCTAATATTCTTCAACCGCCTTGAAGCGCCTCAACATAACCAACATCCTTAAACCAGACAAATCCCAAAACAACTTCCACATTTGTCCAACTTAGAAGCAGTGAAAACTATGCATGACAGCAAAACCTGTATCCGATTTTACCCATCCGAACTTACCTCGATTTGAAAAATTTTCCCTGATTTGATTAGGTTTGGGTATGAGTTTGAGTTTTCCTTGATTTCAAAACACGGGTAGGAGATGACGGGGATAAACAATTTTGATCCTCTAATTATTTTCCCTGTGATTTTGGTCCCTGAACATTTGGTCCACCTCTTCATTTTGCTTTCAATTTGAATGACATGACACATTGTTAAATGACATGGATATGTATACCATGATGATTTGGCACCCACGTTGGATTTAAAAAATCAAAATTAAGAACTGAATAAAAAGGATTGAGATTGGACCGAGATTCTTTTTTGGGTTCATTCGAATACCATTCGAGTGGGAATTTTGTAATGAACAATTTTTTTGTCGTTCATTATTGGAGAGACTAAAATCTACAACTAAACTATTCTAAAATAACTTCTTCATTACTTTTCATCTATAAAAGAAGGAGGAAGGTTTGAATATCCATAATAGTTATTGTTATTAGGCTTAATTACACTTTTGGCCCCCTAAGTTTTCCAAAGTTGTGATTTTGACCCCCTAAAAAAAACAGCTCTTTTCAGGCCCCTAAGTTTACTTTCTGTTACAATTTTGGCCCCTAGCGTAATTTTGACTCAGTCAACGCTGACGTGGACGCATTTTTGTATTTTTTAATATTTTTTTGATTTTGTAATTAAAAAATAAAAATAAATTTTTTTTATTTTACTTTTTGTAATAAAAAAGTGTAATTAATTTTTTTTATTTGTAATAAAAACAAAAATAAATTTTTTTTGTAATTTAGAAAGAAAAAAAAATTATTTTTGTAATTAAAAAAAACAATTTTTTTAATTACAAAAATATTTTTTAAAATTAAAAAAAACAAAAAATAATTAAAAAATATACACATGTGGCGCCCACGTGTCTGTTGACTGGGTCAAAATTGGTGCGGGGAGCCAAAATTGCAACATAAAGTAAACTTAGGGGGCCTGAAAAGAATTGTTTTTTTAGGGGGCAAAATCACAACTTTGAAAAACTTAGGGGCCAAAAGTGTAATTAAGCCTTGTTATTATTGTTATATGGATGAGATTGTTGATGAGGATTATGAAAAGGATGAAGAAGATATAAACAGTTTAGTACTCATGAGTCTTTGTTCGTAAACGATTGGGGATGCAAGAGGTTTGTTCTTCATGAAATTCATGTGAAGATTATTGTGAAACTGATGTATCTGTAAATCGTTGTAGTAATCAATGTTGTGTTTGTGAGGGAGATGTAAAGAGAATGGGGTGATGATAGAGGAGGGAATCCGAATCATAGTGTTCTTTGCCGTCTCCATTTTTTGCTCAATCAAAGCGGAAATGAAGGTGAGAACCGGAATCAAAGTTAGTGGAGAGGAAGAAGAGTGTCTGGTGGTGAAGTGGATTTCAACAGGTGATGCTGCTTATGTATTGTTAGGAGTGAAATTTGCACCGATGGAGTTTTCATACAATTTTTATTCTGTTTTTTTTAAAACAAGAACAAGTTGTGATAATAGCGTTAGCTCGTCTTGTTTGTTCTAACCGTTTGATTTCATTTGACGTCGTAAACATGAACAAACTTCATCACACTAACTGATTCAAAGACTTATTCATAAGAAACTCAAACTTGAAAAAGAAAAAAAAAATTGAAGAAACTAAATTAGCCCACCTAAATTGCAAACTTGAAAATTATTAGATCTCAAGCTTCAAAAATAAATCTCAAATAAATTATAACATGATAGTGTGTTCAAAATAACATTCCTATCACTTCTTTATATCCGTGAAAATGTTCTCAACGTACAAGTGACCTTGGTGCTCATGTGTTTCTGTTCAGGAGGTCCTTAGTACATGTTAGTTCTCACGTTTGGTTGGACGTGACCAAAAAGATTGAGTATAGCTTCCTGAAATTGCAGTGAAAACTGCCTCAAGACGCGAAAAGTGCATATTGGCCGCACGACCAAAGAGGTACTTATTTTAACCAAATTCGCTATGAATGCCTTAATTACTTGCAGAACAGCATAAATATAGTTCCAACTCTTAATAACACGTTTTAGTACAAGAGTCTTCATTTTAGGCATATAATATTTTTTTGCAAGACTTCATATTTTAAGTTTTAACTATGAAGGCTTTAAATACACGTTTTGTAGTGAAAAATTATATGCTTAAAATGTAGACACTGAACCCAAAAAGAACATAACGTATTAAACTATTAGAAATCTGTGTAACGATGGGGTAAAGCAACTGGTAGCATACACATGGGAATGGAAGGAACTTTCTCCACCTGCAAAATCAATTTGAAAATAACTTCCAGAAAAAACACAGTTTTTGAGCTATCCAAAAGTACACTTCAGAACAAAAACTGTTTTTTCCATCCGAAATCATGTATGATTTGATAGAAATGTGAGGAAAAGGTAAAGTTGCTCTCCATAAAAACACCAAGACATGAGCAACAAAACCAGTACGATACTGTTTCAACCTATTAAAGTATAAAAGAGTGTCTCCAGTTCAACCACAGTATCACCGTCGCATACTAACTAAAAACATGATCGTAAAAACAAAGTACGGCACAATTATGGCAACACATAAGCCATCATACAGAATGTCTAACACCGATCAACGGAAAAGTAGCCTAGGCCTGACATCAGCATGGTAAATCATCAAAGCTGCCCTTTTGCAAAAAAAACTCTGCCACAAATCCAGTAGATGAGAGTACACATACCGTCCAAACAGCTCAAGTGTTGCCCCAAAAGCAATATCCACTATGATGGCACTGCACATGGTTGAAACCAAGTCGGAAGATACTAATATTAGAATGCAGAAGAAATCTAGAATCAACAAAATAGCACATCAAACTAATCATGCAACTTGGTTGCTCGGATATTCTTGCCTCTCAGGTCAGATTTTCTCTTAAAAAAATTTGGTAACCGCAAACATACGTTCGACATTTTTTAGGGCATAAAAGTGTAATTAAATTGTTTAAATATACTATTCAATTATTTATAAAAAAAATGTAAAATTTTGAAGAGCATGAAAAATTATCAGTATTTCTTAACTCCCACGTACAAATAAAAAAATTGTATTTCCTAACATCATGAAACATAAAAATGTGCAGCTATGAAAATGAGGTTTTGGAAAGACAACAGCTACAAGTAATCCAGTTCAGATCATAAATATAAAAATTAGGTTGCAGAAAGAGACACTCAACCAATTTTAGGAAAGCACAAATCTTGCTTTTTTCAATGCATTGATAAAAAATGATCGTGCAAAATTAGCAAATGAATTAAATAATTGACCATTAGAATTCAAAAGGAATACAAAACGAAAAAAATAGATTAATGAACTAAAAAAAAGAAAAACGTAAGAAAAATTGAAAATAAATTCCTAACTATAATTCCAATTCTCTTCTACAAAACAAATCAATACAGGAATTAATATCAATGAATGAAAAAACGCTTACTGTAGGTAGAGGTATCAATCTGCTCAGGAAGCTGCTTTATATCTATTTCAAACCTTGACTGAACCTGCAAATCACAACAAACATAATTAGAAATGCTAATGGACAACAAAATAATGACAACAAAGTTAGTCCCTTACATTGTTGAGAACATCAACATCAGAAGAACACGAAACAAATGTAATTGCAAGGCCTTTGGTTCCAAATCTTCCAGCTCGGCCAACCTGTAAAGTATCCTCCAAAAGAGTCAGACTACCCTAAACCAAAATTTAGTGAAAGTAAATAAATGAAAGATCAAAATGAAGACAAATCATGTTTATTTATACCCTGTGCAAGTAAGTGTCTGCAGAATCAGGCATGTCATAGTTTATAACAATATTGACACGTTCAATGTCAATCCCTCTACCAACCAAATCTGTAGCTACAAGAATCCTAGTATGCCCCTCCTTGAAACCTCTATAACGCTTCAACCTACAAATAAAATAATAAGATAAGATTATACACAAATATCAATTGTTCACGCAACCACTTCACTCTAATCAAATAACAGTAAAACTGGGGTAAAAGAGACAATGACAAAACATCAAATCAATATAATAAACCCACTGCAAAAAGGTTGTCAATAGACAATTAAGCTATAGATACCAACAGCCGCATTTGTTCCCTGAGCTTCCTTTGTCATTCAAAGTAAAAAAAATTAGAGATCTTTGCTAATGCACTAGAACATTGAAAGCCATCATTCCTCAGTAATGTCATAATAGCATTGAATAAATCTCTTATATTCAAAAAGCCCATACAAGTATGCTATTTCGTTTTTAAATATATACAATTAACGAGCTCTGAAAATGCTTAGACAGGAGGTAAATTCTACACCTCCTTTCGGCACCATTATTGTGAGCTACAGATTAGTGTTAATACATTTCTGTCGCATCCACACAAAATCCCCAAAAATGTTTGAAAAAAGTACACAGCAAAAAAGAAAAAAAAATGTCCAATAGAATTACAAAACATGAAAGAAAATTATTCCCAGCATCTGCTGACATCTCATAAAACAAACCTTTCTTCTTGGGACATGCCAGAGTGAATGCATATAGATGGAAAATTGCACTCTATAAGTAGTCTGTCCAGCTCAGCTGCTCTACTAACACTTTTCACAAAGATAACAACTTGGTTGAAGTCTAGGGCATCAAGAAGATCATTCAACTTGCGGTTTTTCTCTTCCTCTTTCAATTTGATGTAGTGCTGTCACAACAGACAAGAAGGTAAGGTATACAGATAAGACATTTTAAGAGGGGAAAGTTTTATTAAAAAAAAACATAAGCAAACAACTTGAAAAAGCCTACCTGCACCAGTCCATGAAGGGTTAACTTGGCTTCATCATCAACATAAATTTCCATAGGCTGAAAGGAACAAATTTGACAGTAAATCATGTTAGGGTCCGTCCTCAAGCTAATGGAATCCACAACGAAATGAATGATGGATGCAGATCCCTTGAACCACAGTTCTTGTCCACGTGTTTTGTCTCCTTGCAGAAACTTTTTTTGTCATCGACAAGTGCCACGGACATTGGATACTTGCACCCAAAGAAAAATGACAGGAACAAACCCAAAATATCTCCAACCCACCCACACACACACCTCCTCTTAAAAGAAAAAGAACACCCAACACAATGAAATGCCCATGCCCAACATTAGCAAATATTAGAGAGAAAACAAACTTCCAACATGAACAACAAGAAACGGACAAAAGTACATAGCCCCACAGTCAGGAGCATTACTAAAAATCCCATCCACATCTTCTACTTCAATCCAGTGCCAACCACACCCCAACTCACCAGCAGGTTGTTTAGTAAAATTGGACAAATGAAAAGCAGTTCATAAACAGAAACCCTATCAGAAGTAAAGATTGATGAAACCACAGCATTCAAACTAAAAACTTCAGGGAATGTGGGAAGCATGAAAAAGAGACTTCTAATCAAGTAGTACTGGCCATGAGAAATTACATCTTGCATAAATTTTTTGCAGACTGGGCGGATTTCCTTGCTGAGCGTTGCAGAAAACATCATAACTTGCTTATCGTGGGGAGTCAACTTGAAAATGTCTTGAACATCTTTCCTCATGTCTGCAAAAAAAAAAAAAAAAATCATCATAACAACAATAAAAACCACGTGGAAAATAAGAGAAGACCAGTGGTAATATTTAAACTAAACAGAAGGACTATTCAGCACATACCCAGTGATTCGAGCATCTTATCACACTCGTCTAAAACGAAATGACGAACATTCTTCAATGAAAGATTCTTCTCCCTAGCCAACGCTAGTATTCTTCCAGGCGTTCCAACGACAATTTGAGGACACTCATTTTTCAATAGATCCTTGTGAACTTTGATATTGACCCCACCATAAAAGACAGCAACCTTCAGATCGGGTAAGTAGGTACTGAACCTCTCAAACTCATGGCATATCTGAAAGGAAAAGGTTGCACGTCTTAAATCAGAAGATTCTAGTACGACAAATTCCATAACTTTCTTATCCTGATGCCCCAACAAATACCTGGTAAGCTAGCTCTCTTGTGTGACACAGAACAAGTGCAGAAACTTGGCCTGGAACAGGATCAATCTGCTGCAAACTCGAGAGAACAAAGACAGCAGTCTTTCCCATTCCAGATTTAGCTTGACAAATTACATCCATTCCGAGGATAGCTTGAGGTATGCACTCATGTTGCACTGATGATGAAGCAAAGAAAAAAGGCCCGAAGGAACCAACGGTAAGTAAAATAAACCATTTCTGACGCTTTTAATTTGATACCAAAGCATGTTAGTTCTCCAGAACAGTATTGTGATAGATGTATTACCTGTAAGTGTTAAAAAAAAAGTAATTTTAGTTAACTTGTCATTTATATGAATATACAACAGAACATTAAACAATAATTATAAAGGAATGAATGAATGAAAAAACAGTCGGGCTTACAAGCAACCTATACCAAAATTTTGCAAAGGAAAAAAGAAATAGAAAAGGAGTAAGAGGAAAAGGAGTGAAAAAGTAATATTTAGAGGATTAAACCAGAGTAATTCAACATAACATTAAAAAGGAATGAATGAATGAAAAAACAGTCTGCTTGAAGACACAATAAATATACATTATCTGCAGAGCCTAAAATGAGAGTGAACAAGACTTAATCATACTTTTAGGGCCTGTTTGGACTGGCTTATTTGAGCTTATCTAGTGGCATAAGTTGTGTGATTGATTGAGAGAATTTATGAAAACGACTTATGATAATTTCCATAAGCTTTTTTCAACTTATTTTCGTTGGTCCTCCAACATAGCTTAACAAAACAACTTGTAGCATATACAAAAACAATTTAACGTCATTTTATCTTTAGCTATAAAAGTAGCTTATGCAAATTTATACGTAAGTGTTTATGAGGATAAGCGCTTATGCTATAAGCTATTTATCCAAACAGGTGCTAATTCAATCCTACAACAAATTTTTGAATGAATTCAGTCCTCCAATTTTAAAAATAAATCCCTCCACCGCTTCCCTATTCTTTTAAGAAATTTCACAATTCACAATTTAGTCCATCTTGGAACCGAAATCGCATCGGCTAAAACTAGGATTAAAATTTTATCAAAAGTTGTAACATAATCAAATTCAAAAAATTATTTCATATCCTGCATTTTTCAAAAACCTCCAACGAAATTAAGGATATCAGGTAGAAACAAATTACTCCATATAAAAGGATCAGAGTTGATTAATCTATGTAACACAAATTTTAAACTAGAAATCTCAAGGATCCAAAATTGCAGAAAAGTACGGTTAAACTGAATATAATAAATAAAGATGGAAAATTTGCCTTCAGAAGGATGTTCAAATCCCGAATCAACAATAGCCCGAAGAAGCTCTGGTTTGAGAAGAAAGTCTCTGAATCCTGAACTGTGAATTCCAACATAGCCCCTGACAAAAAAAAAAAAGAACAAAATACATTAACTACATAGAAAAAACATCATGGATCTATGTCATAAACTCGAAATTGGTACCAAAGTAAAATCAGTCGCATGAAATAAGAGACTTACTTCTTGGTAGCTTCGCCGTTGACTTTAGCTCCGTTGGTATCGGGAGCTTTGTCTTCTTCTTCCTCGTAATCGAGAAGCTCTTCCTCGTAAGTTTCGTCCTTTGGTTCTCCCATTATCTGCAATCAATGGTGTTAATTGAATTAATAATCATTAAATCATGCAAATTAATTAACCCTAAAATTAATAGAGATTTAGAGATAGAGAGAGTATTATAGGGTTTTAGAATAAGGGGTGAGAGTACCTGCGAAATGAAAGAGTGAAAGGAAGGTTGTGAATTGAGGAATTAGGGTTAGGGTTTCGAGAGACTGCAAGGTAAAATTTGTTAGACGAAAAACAATTTGGGGGAAATAAAAACCTCCGCGATACGATGCCGGTGGCGGTGGGTGAAGTGAGTGAACAACAATTTGGCTAATGGATAGAAAGTACTTTATATCATGTCACCACCACCGCCATGTTTTTATATTTTTTAAATATTAAAAATTAGTCTAGTCATATTTTTTTTTTAATTTGATTTCGACTTATTTAAAATTCCACAAACAATTTTATTAGTTTGTTTGAGTAAGAAAATTCAAAAATCAATTTTTTTTTCAAAAAAGTTAAAAATATTTGCAAGTTTGACATCTTCGTTTAAAAAAAAATTAAATTCAAATAATTTTTTGTATGGTAATTAAAATAAAAGTTATCATAACTATAACATGTTTAAATGCAAACACAAATATAAAGTTTAGATATGCATAAATATATGCACATAGACATAGAACATGAAAACCATGACCACTTTTTTTAAGGATAAACCATAGCCAGACACTCCAGCATAAAATATGCATATAGATATCGAATAGCTCCTCTCAAAAAAAAAATGATATCGAATAGAAAAAACACAGTCACTTATAATATCCAAAAGAAAAAAAATACTAAAACACGTTAAAATTAATACAACTAGTAGACAAAAACCAACAAAATTCCAAAGGACCATAATAGAGATGAAAATGTCTTAAAAAAATACTTATCCATTTGAACTATGTTGGATTTGGCTTAGTTTATTGCCAATCTTACTCGCAAATTTTTGTTTTGTTTTAATTTCAGTAAAAACAATTATTTATGGTTTTAAATTAAATAGTTCGGACTTTAAAAATCGAATGCAGTCTGGTTAATAGTTCGATAAAGGATAATCAATTCACTTATTTTGAACACCCGTACTCATGACTAGTCACATAGTTATCATCTTCCTTTAACAATGTGCCCACTTATTTATCATTATTTCTAACCGTGGAATATAAGTGAGTGAACTTCGTATTAAGGTCTCCATTTTCCAACCAATCAATACAAGTGAGCAATAGTCTCATTGTTGATAAATCCAATAATCTTGTTAATGGGCCAAAGGCTTGTCGTCCAACATATGACATATTTTTTGCCTGCAAAGTGTTGTCGTAAGGTAAAACTTGTTGCGTGAAAATTTGTCCCACCACATCAGGTGACCCCCTTGCCATGTGGTTAAATGTATCATATGTCGCTATATTCCCTCAGGGTTAGTCGTGACAAAAGTACTAGGGTGAGAATTTGAAAGAATTAAAGGTACATGATGCATAAGATTCGTCTAAGCTAGTGAAGGCTCTATCTTACAGCAATGGGATGCCTTTGGGTTGCAATGTATGCATGGCCAAGATACCCTTGAACTCTTTGGATGGTGAAGGTGATAAAGTTGTCGCTAAAGTTGGCTCGCTTGACCTCCAACTTCCTTACTTGTTCAACCCCATTGTGAACCATTAGATTAACAACGCGAGTAAGTTGCCGAGAGACCAAATAATGTTGGGGTATCCCCATTTCAATTTGTTGTCTAAAAAAAGACGCAATCGTGATGTCATGTTGTTTAAGTAGATCAATCGACGTGTTTATATAATCATTAAAAAATCCACACATGTCGACATTCTTGTACTTTGTGGAGGATAATTGGGGATACGATGGCTTCACATTTTCTATGTTGAGATTGATAGTTGGTCCATGTTGTCGAAACATCTATTGGAATCCAAGCGCACAAGTTATAAGTAGGTGTAGTCTAGTGAACTCAGATTTTAAGTGGTTCTGGTCACAGTGTCCCACTGGGCATGCCAAAATTGTTGTCGAACTTGAAAGTTAGATGAGACATCGAATAATACATATGAATTGTGATTCCCTTTGTGCTTCAAACGATTATGTTGAGTAAGGAACTTTGTCGCTTTGTTGTGGATTTCTTAACTCTTTTAAAGAGTGTTAATTGTGACGTTCATTATTTTATGATTTATTGAAACCAAACTAAGAAATGCATAAATAAAGGTCACAGCAGAAAGATAAAAAGATAAATTGTGGAGAGTAACTAGTTTGATTGATTATATTCAATGAAATGTACAAGTGTGGTGTTTGTAGGCAACACCGGTTATATTGTCTAAAATATTGGCCGACAAATTTAAGCCTTGCCCAACTATTTTGTGCGTAGGCATGACTCTTTATGTTGTAGGGAATACAAGTTCCCCAAGTTTAGTTTGATCTTCAATACTTTATGGTGTTTTTTGTTTCTTCTATCTATGCATGCATTGTTTCCTTGGAACGTGTCCCCCTGTAAATAGTTGTTTCAGATAGTGACATTGTAAACACGAAATAGGAGTAAAACATCAAATTGTCAAGTTCCACTTAAATTTGATTGTTTTTGTCACTTCCACAAACATTGTTAACCTTTGTGGACTTGAGAAAGACTCAGTTGTCTCGCATTCGACGTTTTTCCACTTGATTAACATTCATTCAGTATATTGGAGTTTGTCCGACCCTTAAATTTGGTTGTCTGTCGTTCTCATCAAAGGTAAGTACATATTTTTAAAAGGAAACAATGTCTTGCGTATCATAGAATATTTGGGGGATTTTTTTTACTCCCTTCGTCCCTGTATGTAAGTTCCTTTTGTATTTTTCAAATTTCTTAAGAAAAATTGTCAGTGTAATTAATGTCTGGTTTATGTGTTAATATTACCAAATTGTCCTTTGTTTGTATGTGTATTAAATTTGACTTTTCATATTTCAAGACAAGTTAGTATATTGATTAGGGGTATGTTTAGGAAAAAATAATAAATACATCCAGTAATTTGAAAATGAATTTATATCTAGTGGCAAAAATAAAGTCAAATAAGTGCTTGGATATAAGGACGGAGGGAGTAATAAAATTGTGTCTTACAGAAGTTTAAAATACCTACTTTTATAAATGTCATAATCTATTTTTGGTGTCCCTCATAAAAAAGAGTCCATCTTTGCTCCATTTAGGCTTGCTCCATTTACCCCATTTACCTTCATGGATGTGTGACACGTGTCAAAAAAATATCCAATGGTTGAAATTAAAAAGAGAAAGATAGGTAATAAAACAAAATCCCTAGGCTGCTGTTCACTTTCCGCTTCACGTCCCCTTCTCCATTTTGTGACTTCAACAAGATTCAAACCATCCTTTAATAATTTAGATTCGTTGCAATGATTCGTAAAACAAATTCATTAAATAAATTAATAGCTTCTACAACAAACAAAAAAACACACAATTTTGAACCTACCCTGTGTGATTCAATTTTTTAATTTTAATTGGGATGATATCACTTCGATGAATTATAATTTCTCTGGTTTGATCAGAAAAAACGAAGGAAAACAAGAACCCAAATGAATTATAATTATGTCCTACACCACTCCAAATTGCAGACACTGTACTATTTTCCCCTACCCACATATGGGTTTGAAAAATAAAGGAGTATAGACCGAAAGATGGAGAAGGCATAAGTGCATGACGACAGAGAATGGTTGAGGAGGACGGTAGCATAGTGGGTCGGTAGTTAGGAGAGAAGCTGGGATGCAGAAGTGTTGAATGAGATTTTTTTTAATGATTTTTATTATTTTTTAAATGTTGAATGAGATTTGATACAGCCAGGTTTAGTGCAACAGGAATTGGGTTGAAATTTGGGTGGAAATGAAATTGATGAAATTTGGTTGGTTTCAAGTTTCTTCTGATTTGAAATATGGAACAGGGTGTGCAAAAAAGATATGGAGATTGTGTTTCTAAAAGCAATTACATGTTTGTCTGTTTATTGTTGCTTTTTTTATTTTAACCGTTGGATATTACTTTGCCACGTGTCACACATCTATGATGGTAAATGGGATAAATTGAGCAAAGGTAAATGGAGCAAAGATGGACTCCATAAAAAACACCTAGTTCAACAACTATAACTTATCATATTTCATTAAACAACATGACAATATATTATTGAATGCATAAGCAAAACAATTTTACATTGACAATGTATATTTATTTTTGTTGGAAGAATGCTCAAGAAGTGAGGAACCAAAACACCAACAGAAACTCGCATAATGTGATTGACACTTGGAAAAAACCGAGTCCAGGGAGGTTCAAGTGTAATGTTGACGCATCCTTTCCCACTACTCTTAACAAAGTTTGTTTCGGACCTTGTATCCGCGATGCTGAAGGAAATTTTGTGATAGCAAGAACTGCTTGGACTACCCCCCTTCTTGACGTCGACATGGGGGAGGCTATGGGTCTTTTAGCTGCATTGCAATGGGTAAAAGTGCTAAACATGGTGCACATGGATTTCGAAACTGACTCCAAAGTTGTGGCTGATAGCATATATGGCAATGAGGGTGTCTCTGATTTCATGACAATAATCAATGATTGTAGACACTTGTTAAGTACCGATTTAGTGAACTCTGATGTGAAGTTCATTAGGAGACAAGCCAATGGTGTTGCTCATAGTTTAACTACACCACACTAGTCTCTCCACATTCATCTTAACATTCCACATTGTATTTCTACTTTGATCAATAATGAAAAGCTATAAGCTTCTTTTTGTCAAAAATAAAAATCTATTTACAATATATCCAAATGGACTAACATTTGAATCACAAATATCAGAGGTAGTGACACTTAGTACTTGATACACATAAAATAT
>Ga0315914_1008967_pt1 | contig 13061 bp, 9 predicted proteins | sample MpolenodulesMG_FD_203920 | JGI IMG/M metagenome (GOLD analysis project Ga0315914, IMG submission 203920) | Medicago polymorpha root nodule microbial communities from Los Angeles, California, United States - elongated nodules | ecosystem: Host-associated > Plants > Roots > Nodule | place: USA...
CTAAATGGTCCCATGGCCCACTCTTCTGCTCTCCAATCACCGCCAGACTACTTCCCATCAAATTCCCCAATTTCAATCTCTCTCTTCTCCGCATTCTTCATACTGGCACTTCTCACACTCTCTCCCTTCGTTCACCTTCTTCTTCCGATACCACCACTGTCATTGTCACCGCCATCGACGCCTGTCACTGTCCCGGTACGTATCCTTAACCCTAACTTGTGTGTCTGGAGTTTGTGTACCAGTTACACAAGTTTGTGTCAGTGTCGTGTCTGGTGTTTGCGTTGGTGCTTCATAGGTTACTATGAGTAGTAGAGGAAGTAGAAATTATTATTAATTAAGAAAGTACTACTGACAACTATTTTACTACTGTGATTTCAGTTCTGTCGTTTGATTTGTTATTTGTTGTGAGTTTTTGGAATAGGTTCGATTATGTTGCTTTTTCGCGGAGATTTTGGTTGTGTGCTTTATACTGGTGATTTTCGTTGGGAAGCTGGTTGTGAGAAGGCGAGGATTGCCAAAAATATGCTTGGTGTTGCTCTCAAGGAACATGATGGTGATGTTGATGTTGTTTATCTTGATAATACTTATGCTAATCCTACTTATGATTTTCCTACTCGTAGCGTTGCGGCTCAGCAGGTACATTGCAATTCTATTATTCTTGTCCCCAATTTGAAAATTTTGCTGAGTTATGGTTTTATGATATAAATGTTGTGATAATGGTGTTAGGGTTCAAAAATTAAGGGGATGGATTGGATTAGGATTCTAAGGGATTTTAAAAGACTTTTTAATTATGAAAAAGTCTTGTGGTATTCAATCAAGAGTCTATGCAATTTAAAAAAAGTCTTGTGGTATTCAATCAAGACTCTTTGTAGTTTTTAAAAAGTCTCGAGATATTCAATCAAGACTTTTCATTACTTAAAAAAAGTCTCATGGTATTCAAAATCATTCAAATTTCGAAGGATTGTTTAATAAATTGGATTTTGATGGATTTTGTGGGATTTTCTAGTAAAATTTTAACAAGAAAAAGTCTTTCATGAAGACATGAGATTTCTTAAGATTGTTTTTCTCTTAAAAGTTTCCTATCTCTTTCTTATCCCTTCTCCCTTCTCTCTCTCCCTCTCTCCTCTCTTTTCTCCCCCCTCTCTCTCCTCCCTTCTCTCTCCTCTCTTTTCTCCCTTCTCTCTCTCTCCTCTCTTCCCCCTCTCTCTCCCTCTCTCTACCTATCATAAAAAAAGTAAAAAATAAGAGTCTGTATTGAGAATATTATGATAGAGAGTGTATTATAATCACTTTTTTTTCAATGAGTACTTAAAATTCATAAAATTTTTTGAAATCTTATAAATCTATGAAATCCTTTAAAATCCTTTAAAATCTTATGATGTAAATCCATTGAAATCGAAATTGAAAATCCTGATAGTCTTTTAAAATCATGAAAGTCATTAAAATCCTAAAAAATCTTTTAAAATCTTTGAGACTTTTTTAAGCAAAAATTGTCCTTTAAAATCTTAATCCAATACACCCCCTAAGATTATCAAATATCGAAAATGGACTGTGGATTTTCAATTCCTCGTGAAATTTATGCATAGAAAAAAAGGGTAGCCTAGTGCAATAAAGCTCCCGCAACGCAGGGTCCGGGAAGGGGTCTCACCATTTGGTGTATTGTACGCAGCCTTACCTTGTTTTTACATAAGAGGTCCATGACCTTTTAATTACATGACAACAGCATTACCTTGTTTTTACCTACCGCTGCGTCAAGGCTCCCCTTTCTCTAAGAAAATGTATTTGCAAGTTTCATCAGTGGTGTTCATATCTGTGTTTAATAAACCAAATGTTTAACATATTCACGGAAGAATTTAATAGAGCTGCACTGTGCAGCATTGGTGTACAACTCTTCTACACCAACATTCAATGACATTTCATAGCGTTGCTTCATAAGTCCATTTTAAAACTGCATTTTAAAGGGAACTGTCAATTACTTGATTCTCATTGGTAGTCGGTGTAAAACTAGTTTACACTGACAATGCATATCCCCATTTCTCTTCACGAATGTTTTGTTTTGACTTGGTTGATGTCTGATTTCAGGTAATTGATATAATTTCATCGCATCCTGACCATGATGTTATTATTGGAATCAATAATTATGGGAAAGAAGATCTCTTGCTTCAGATTTCAAGGGCCCTTGATATAGAGGTATTCAATTTCTCTTCAGAACAAAAGTATATCCATCATGCTAGTATGTTGTATTTAAGGAGAATGGTAAACAGATGCCACTGACTCCAGTTACTGTGCCTATCTTTTTTATTTGGTAAACCAATGCTAGAGTTTTATGATTGATAATTTTATGACCTTAACTATCACTATCATTTTAGACTTGAAATCTGATATCAACTGTTCAGAATGTGCTTGAAGTGTCATGTTTTATATGCAAATTGTCATGTTTATATCACTACAAAACATTGCATCTTACCATTTTGTTGATATAGTTAATTTGGATTTTGCATTCTATTTTACTTGATTCTTCCTCGTTTACTATTGATTTTTCACTGATTTGGTTATTTTTCAATTGAAGATTTGGGTGTGGCCACAGCGGTTGCAGACTATGCATCTTCTTGGTTTACCTGATGTATTTACAACAGATACAACCATTACTAGAGTCAGAGCTGTTCCAATGTATAGCTTTAGCAGGAAAACATTGGAGGGATTAAATTTAATACGCCCAAGAAAACGCCCAACTATAGGAATTTTGCCATCAGGTCTTCCATGGGTAAAGAAATCCCTTAAAAAGAACGAGTTTCTCTCTGGTTCTTTTTTGACATCGGGTTCTAAGAGAAGCAGACGTGACACAGATAGTACTCAGGTCCGGATGGATAAGAAAATTGAAAAAACAGGATCCCTCAAAATGTTTGACAAGTATATATTTTCAGTTCCTTACTCTGATCATTCAAACTATGCAGAGCTAGAGGATTTTATTAAGTTTGTCAAGCCAAGTAGTCTGAAGGGTATCGTTTCTTCCTCTACATGCTATATTGAACCCATGTACTACTTTGGCCGACTTTGTATCAGTAACCAACCAGCACCAATGCTACATAACAGGTCTGAACTGAAAGAAAGTGGTAACGTTGAAGATGTTAATGTTGAGTTAGATAGAAACATAAGCAAGGAAAGTTATTTACTGAAAGGAAGTGGTAAAAGGGTGGTAACAATCAGCCCTGAAACATCATTTCAGAGAATGTTTAGAAAAGGGCGTGGAAGTTGGGCACTGCTTTGGAAGTCCATGTTGCAAGGTATGATCTATTATCCACCTAACTCAATGTACATTATAACACTTTGTTAGTAGAAAGTTCGATGATTATCAATAATTAATTGGATGATCTTTTGTACCCCTAATCCCCTATTGGAAAGCAATGTGCATTTTGAACACTAAAATCTGCTTGCGACAAAAGAATTGTAACTTCAATTGACCATACATATTTTGTTGATAACTCAGTATGGTCTGATTCACTTGTACTTTATAGGCTTGTGGTTTGTATAAGAAAAAGGATAGTCTTTTTCCTTTTTAAATGTTGCTTGCATGTTAAAAGCTCAGAAGTTGAAAAGTCGTATCATGACACTCCAAAATTTAATATTTTCAACACATTCTTACTCATTTTTCAAATTCATATAAAACCTATTAAATTCTTCAGAGTATCCTCTGTATTTTCAATATATTTTCGGCCATTGATGTCGTTGTTTGAGGAGCATACATTGGCTTGAACATTAGGTAACATATACTGTTATGTCACAACTATCATAATTGACCAAAGAAAAACATGACTAACTTCTAACTGTTTTATTAATATGGCAGCACATTAGGTAAGTGATCTTAGTTTTTCCTATAAAAATAGATTCCTTAGCAAGAAAGATATTCATTTCAGACAATATTATTCTCATGCTTGTGACATTAGGAATAGAGTTGTGCTAAAAAAATTACATGACTTTTAACTGTTGGTATAATTTAAAAGTAAAAACAATAAAACAAACTATTGATTGCTTGAACCAATTTCTGAGCCTGGAGTGTTCAATTGGAGCCATGTTTTATCTCTTATTTGCATTCTTCACTGCTAGTTTCAATCTGCAGACTTGAAGAAGCTGTACTAGATAGGTCTTGACGTGAAAAAAAGGTTGGTTGTTTAGGGGTTAAGAGGGTTGTAGTTTCATTGTCTAGCATGGTCACCACATTTGACATTTGTGGACGATCATCCGGTTCATCCTGTACGCATAAGAGTCCAATTTGGGAACACCTAATAAATTGGTTAGCATTGTAAGTATCACATAGAGACGGGTCCATTAAATCTAGCAGTTTATCCTCTCTCCATAGTCTCCAAGCCTGGTAATAAGATGTAAATATCTGAATAAAATAACATTAATTGTAGAAAATAAAAATTGAATGCAAAGGGTGGAACATACATAACCCAAAAGACTTGAAATCTCTTTAGACCGATAGAACCCAGGGTTCCTTTTTCCACTGATGATCTCAAGCAAGACAACGCCAAAACTGAAAACATCTGACTTTGTTGAAATATATCCATCCAAAGCATACTCAGGAGACATGTACCCACTGTCAACATACAGAAAATCACTCACGTGCAAGTAGAATCGAATAGATCTCTCAACAAAGAATGTTGAGAGATTCATAATAATAATGTTGTTATAACATCCCTTTATGGTCATACAAAAGAAGTATATTTAGCAAAAAGTATAAGGAGAATTCCAATGAGAAAGAAAAATAGAAGTAAAAGGACTAGAAATTGAACTTACTATGTACCAACAACCCTCTCTGTGCTTGCCTCTGTTTCTTTGCCTGCAAATATTCTTGCTATTCCAAAATCTGAGATTTTTGGTTGCATCTCCTCATCCAGAAGAATGTTGCTAGTTTTCAAATCTCGGTGAATAACTCTAAGTCTTGAGTCTTGATGAAGATAGAGCAGTCCACGGGCAATTCCAAGAATTATGTCAAACCGCATTTGCCAATCCAAAATTACGCTTTTTGTCGGATCTTTGAATATTTTAATTTCCCATTTAAAAGAGAAAAATAATTAACTAAATGTATGGCTAACATGTAAAACACCACAGGTGATAGATAAAATTAGAGACTAACCGAATATCAACAAGTCCAAACTCTTGTTAGGCAAATATTCATAAACTAGAATTTTTTCCTTTCCTTTTACGCAGTAGCCCCGTAATTTAACAAGGTTTCGATGTTGAAGTTTAGCTATCAAAACAACCTCATTCTTGAATTCCTGTAAACCTTGTGATGAAACACTTGAAAGTCTCTTTATTGCAATTTCTTGACCACCAAGTTTACCCTAAAAAAATCCACACGAAGCCATTATTTAATTTGAAATCTAGACTGACAGGAAAGATAAATAGAAGGAAAATCAACCACCTTGTAAACTGGTCCAAAACCACCTTTGCCAAGTTTATTTGCATCTGAAAAGTCATCTGTGGCCACTAGTATACTCTCAAAATCAAAATAGGGAACCTCTATTCCTTCATTGTCATTCTCTTCCAAATCCTCTATTTCTATCATGTCCTTCACAAGTCTTTTACTGTTGTAAAATTTCCCTCTAATATTTCTTTGTACGCTTTCCTTATCTATACTTATTAAATAATTATATAAGCTTAATCAAAGATTAAACCCACAGATTCAAACTTTTCAAAACAATATCTAATAGAGGAAAAAATAGAATCCTACCGTGCTTAACCATATGAGCTATTCTTCTTCTGCATGCATAAGCAAAAATAATGATGCATGCTAGAGTAAACAAACCGGTAAGAGTTAAGCCAAGAATCAAATAGAACGAGCTTTTAGAGTTCCCTTCTGAAAAAACAAATTAACACTTGCTTAACTTTTAACTGAAGTTATAATCAAAATTTTATCAAATTCAAGTTACAAGATTGTTGCTTACTTTCGGTACAACATAAAAGCTCGCCACTCCATTTATAGTTTGCATTGCAAAGACACCTGTTTCCTTTACTACAGGTAGAATGTTCCCAACCATGGCAATCAACAAAGTTATCACAAACGGGTTCGGAAGGTGGATCCCAACTAACTTTCACTTGTTCAGAGCACGGATTGTCATTGGCAAAGTAAAACGGTGAGAAAACCTTTAAATTTCCTTTGTATTTAGATCCTTCAGCACAATATTGTTTGAAAGAATTATGCTCATTATAAATTGTAAATGTTCTTGAACTTGGGTCTACACTAATAACTTTGTAACTAACACTGTTGTTGGCAGTGAAGCTAAGTTTACCCGTTGAGGTGTTGCATCTAAAGTTGAAGTATGTGAGGTCTCCACAGTTGGGTCCGGTACTGAGAGGATAAGGGACTGTGTTTGTACCACAGGGCTCACAAGTTCTTGGAGTTGGTGCTGCAAAAATAAATAAAAGGAATCTTCATAGTTTTGAATCTAAATTAGATGACATAAATATATAAGAAGAAAAAAAAAAGTAAAGTTTGTCTGTCAAGTACAAATCAGATGGTATGATGCAGAGACATTTGCTATATATGAGGCGGATGATGGAATCCGCAATTTCCCACATGTCTACACTGAATGAAAAATATATGAAATATGTGTAATATAATCATCAGATGCATACCTAAGTCTGATTTATCAACTAGGACAACGAGTCTACGATCATAATCCCAATTAGTATACTCTTCTTTAAGAGTAGTTAAGCTTTGTGTCCAAATCCAACAATTTGAAGGATTGAGATCATGCTGCTGTTGATCAGTATGAAGTGGAGCATACGAGTAAGCCTGACATCGTGGACACATCCCAAGGCACATAGATGTGCAATTTTCTTCATATGCTGCAGTTACCTTTATACCCGGTCTTCCTGTTTTAATCTTGGTCAAGTTCAAGAACGCCGTGCCATTTCCAGTACAAGATGCTAATTGTCTCCTCTTACAACCTGCCAAGTCTTGTAGGGAAGAATTTCCCTCTCCCGAGTAATCATTGTAGAATCCGGGTAAACATTTGCACACCTCGTCATTGTCATTACCGTTACAGCTAGAAAAGTATCCACATTCATTATATCTTAAACATTTGGTATTTGGCTGCTTCCATCTAACCAATAACTCACCTCCGAACAAATTTTCCACCAGCTGAATCACACCTTTAGAATCGAGAAACAACCTTGTATTGTCATAACGCTTCGTGGAATTTAGTAAACTGAAGTTGGTCAACAAATTATAAACCTCAAAGCTGATATCTTCCAATTCATCAAACTTTGCTTCGAGCTTTCCACACTCTTCGCTCTCCCAATTAATGTGGTCTCGTTTTAAGATGATGAAACGGTTGCCTCCTGTTTGTTCCATCATAAAACTGAAATCCCCACTTCCTGGGTCATCATCCTTTCTCCAACTAGTCAGACTCAAATTCCTATCCATCTTCATTCCTGGTAAGAATGTGTCAGTTGGATTTTCAAAACTCTCCCACAGTTTCACTACCATGTTTTCATCATCATATAACACAAGGTTACCAGAATCCATGAGTTTCATCGTCCTGTTTTTAGGTGAAAAACTAGAAGAGTCTTTGATTTTGGAATTGGAATTAGATGACCAGTACCTTTTTGCATTACCTGATGTGTCTACAACTACAAGATTCCCATTCTCTGCTATTTGGAAAACTCCAGTTGAGTCAACAGCTACAGGATTGTCTCTGTTGGCAACCCACACAACTGTTTGTTTTTGAGGTTGCTGTGACAACTCTTGCATGTGATACCATATACCTAAGTATCTTTGTGAGCCACCATTGTTGCTTGGAGTAAAAAAGCCAAGTTCAAATATTTTTCCATCTGAAACAAGGTTGGTTAAGGTTTCATTGCCTAATATCTTCTGGCTAGTGTTCAAAGTATCTCCTGCTAAACACAGTTGAGAAGAGCATATTAGCAAACAAGAAGTATACAGGTTGAAGCAGAGAAAAACAGTTCTCATGTTACTGGACATGAAACTCTATCAGATTAGATCACTTTGGTTTTAGGCCTTGCATTCATATTTAATGCCATTTCTGGCCATGACCCCACCTCTTCTTCCATAGCAGAATTAATTGGTCATCATCACAGAATAATACATTTTCATTTCAAGTCAAAGTGGTCCTCAGTTTTCCAGTTTTATTAATGCATACATTTTAAAATTAAAATAAAAATTGGGGGAGGGTTTTATTAATTAAACTGATATTAATGTTCTCAAGGAACTCTTATCGCTAAGATAACACCGGAAGTGTCATTGATACATTTACATTAGACAAAATATCCACACACACAAATGCGAGAGCGCACGCGCGCACACACACATACTATGGAGATATTTTTTATTTTATTTTACAACTGCTCCAAAATAATTTGAATTTTGTCCCTTAAAATATGATGGCGAACTCTCTTATGACTGAGTTGACAAGTTATATATGGAAAAAATTATAATATTTATAAATCTTGTACATAATATATACTTTTTATGTACATATAGTGGTTTCAGAACAAAACTAAAACACGTACAAACGTTGAATAATTAGTTGAGTGAGTTTGAAATTTCTTTTAACAAATAAAAAAAAAAAAAACGGTAAAGCTCGTTATAGCGAAAATTTCAATTGTGAACGCATCCCAAACAATGTATGCATTTAGAAGTTATTACTGTAGCATAGTTTCGTTTTTTCATCCCACCATCCATTTTTTCCGCCAAATGAGAATCCAATGTAGTGTTCGTGAAAGTTTCGCAATGTTATTTCTTGCTAGAAATAGCAATGCTTCGTTCAAATCTAGTCTTTTGACATGCTAAAAATTCTTAGAGAAAGTTTGTCGCTCACCTGATTTCTACAAAACTCAATGATTAGTTTCCACAATTGCACATAGAAGATAACAATTTTTTTTTTAGGGGGAAAGATAACCAATTTACTCAAAATAAAATAAAATATAAAATAGCAATGCTAAAAAAATAGTAAGTTAAAATTTTTGTTGTGAATTAAAAGTCAATTTGGGCCAAAGTCTTTGTTCGTCAATATCCACCAGATCACTACTTTCGACAACTTTTCTTCGTTGACTATGCAGTTTTTCTAATCTATTTGGATGGATATATCATACTACTGGCATATAGGGAGCTGTTAGGTCCACGTATGCACAAATTCTTTAGACCATTTAATATTTTTTTTAGGGGAGACCGTTTAATACTCCTTCCCAACTTATAAGATTCTTTGATATTTGGTTTAATTAAATTTTATTGCACTTATTTTCACCATTTTGTGGATTTGATGCCCTATTTTAGGATATGATAATTTTGATTCTTCCATCGTATTTTCTTAACCAAAAATATGACGATATGTTTTAAATGACGAGGTATATGATATGATAATGAAAAATATCATTATTCGTATTTTGAAAAGAAAAAAAAAGCTAAGAAAATATATTAAACGAACGAAAAATGTCCCTCTAACACAAGGCGTATCAGTGAAACAAAGAGTCAAAGTATGTTACAACACAAAACTACTGTAAGCATAATAACAGAAAAACTTAGGAAACTTCCTTTAAACTCATCAAAGGATTCAACCTCCAAGCAAGGTAATCAAAATAAAACAATAGACAACAAACTTTTAACCACCAATACGAATGGATCTTAACATTTTCGCGTAAAGATGTGAGAAGATCAGTCTTTTGATTAAAACTCCTCCCATTCTTGTCCTTCCAGATAGTATATAACACTGATACCCAGATAATATTGAAAGTCAAACGAGAGTTTTTTTGAAAAACCCCTAACCCCCCAAATTGGAGAAGATGGTCAGATAAATTCCTTTGAGGAGCCAAAGCAAAACCTAACCATTTTGAAGTATAATTCCAAAGGACCATAAAAGTCGCATTTGAAAAACAAACGATCTCTGTCTTCCAAACAATTACAATCAATCGAGCAGTGAATATTTGATGCAACAATAATATTTCTCCTAAACAAATTGTCTATTGTTGCAATCCAATTTAATAATACTCGCAAAATAAAAATGTTAACCTTCAGAGGAATCACCTTAAGCCACAAAACATGGTTGCCATCCACATTAAATTCAACATCAGCCGCAGTTAAGTTATTATAAGCACTTTTAACCATATATCGTTGGACGAATGAAGCCTCCAAACCCAACGGTTTGGTACCATAACCTGCAAAACCATATTTGATAGCCGATTGACACATTCCTAGGCCTGACTCAGAGGGTGTGCAACCAGCTATATGGTGTCAGGCCTCATATTTTTGGGCTCACATGTTTCATTCTTATAGTCTAGTGGTTGTCTATATTAATATTAATATAAAATGTTAAATTAGGTTGACAAAATATTCAATTTAGCACAACAGATTGTGTACCTATGAAAGTCCTGAAAGACGTGTGTTCGAGTTCCATCGTCCTCGTTTTAAATTATTAGGAGCTGAATTTTTATATTTTATTCCAATTTTCTTTTATATTTTATTAGTTATAAGAAGGCCTATTTTTTATGTTATCTGCAACGCCCTACTTCTATTAAAGCGATAAAACACGTGAATAATACAATATTCAAGAAATAGACGTTACATCTTCAATAGATTCCAGAACAACATGCATATAAAAATTCCTCAAAAGTCACAGCGGATATAAAACATACATCTCCAAAATATACATGTCAAAAACTCATACATACATCACCAAATGAAATCTCCAAACCCCGACATATGGGTAAAATCTCACAACATAATCAATCCAAAATAAATACAGACCGACAACCTACATCAGAGCATATACTAAGACTCTAAAATAGATAAACAGAGGTAGCTCCCGCTATCCTCGAGCACTTACCAAGCAAGCAACAACTAAACTTGCACTCTGTCTACCCATTTATACAAATAGGTAGGCGGTCCACCATAGACCACTTGGGGTTAGCTTCACATCATCATAACCAAACATAATTAATCATAAACATTCAAGGATTTCATGCATGACACATATACATAATCATCCCTCTTAGAATATTAACATCACATGAATATTATCCCCCATTTCATACACGTCATGCTATCACAATTCTAACATGGCATAGCAAGCATATTAAACCTCTAATCAAGTCATTGTCACAAACTCATCATTTATCAACATCAATCAATGAAAGGATTACTCACCTTATTCTTCATTTAGCCTAATCAACTCAACAAATACAATTCATCATTTCAAAGCATAAGCAAGAAAGTCATCAGCACCAAAAGATCATAAAATCACATTCATATAAGTTACACTTCATTATTTTCACCAAAATAAACATCATCAATTCAAATCATCAAATGTACAAGTATCACCATTAACAACAAACATCAACAAGTACACATCTTCGCCTATTCACCAAATATCACCAAGTGTACAATTCACCAAACTCACCAATGCACATAAATCACCAAAATTCACCAAACACATAATCAAGTATGACGCATTTAACAAACTCATCAAATGTATGTAATGCGCCTATACACGACTTCTACATGGACACGGTACCATTAACTACGACAATGTTGTCAACTCATGATGCAACAAAAAATCATCAACGTCACCACATGGATATAAAATCCATCAACATCGACCATGTATGCATGAATATATGACTCAACACCAAAACATATATTCAACAACACACTCACCAACATTGGATATAATATCCTATATCACCTTCGTTTTGCATACATGCATTCACCAACAATATCACCATCAAAATTAGCATGTATGAATTCACCACTAACAATCAACATTTAACATGTTCAAAAAACAACATAACATAAACATGTTTATCACCAATCATTCATCAAATGATCATCACCAAAACAAATCATATGATTATGACAAGTTCGTATCATTTTACCACTTTCCAAGTTATCCGACAAAACAAATCAAACACGTTTGGAAACCTCAACTAAGTATATACACAAATCACATGAGTGCAGTAGTGTATACATCAACGTTTCATAGGCCAATTCACTAATTTCAAAGTTTGCAAAGTTCGTATCGTTTCACAACTTAACACAATTATGGAAATTGAATCAAAACTAGTCAAACAAACCCTAATGCCTCAACTGAGTATACCCTTAGACTACATATAAGTGCAGTTGAGTATACATGCACGTTTCATCGGCCAAATACGACGAAATCATAGAAATAACAAAGTTCGTCTCTCTTTATTATTTTTCACAAGAATGCCATTTTCAAAGTAAAACAAGCAAAAACTCAATGAAACCACTCAACCATTTTTAGAAATCATGTTGTCAGTATACAATCTTAACCCTACCCCTTTCCTTTCAAAAATCGAGTTTTTCGGAAAATCATGTTCTTGAACCATTTTCAAGCATTATGATACGATTCGCAAAACTAAGTCCAATCCAATTCATTTGATGTTATAAAAGGTTTAGAAATGCAAAATTGTACTTAATTACATAAAAAGAATCAGTTTGGAACCACTTGGATCGACCCCGGATGCTCGGAACACCAAAACAAGAAATGTTGTTACTGAACAGCTCACTCTAAGCGCCAGCTACTCGCTCTAAGCGAGACTTCTCCAGAGAGTTGCTCGCTCTGAGCGCCGGCTGCTCGCTCTAAGCATCAGCTTCCCTGTTCTGTTGAACTCTTACGGGTTTTCACTATTTTCCATCCAAAATCCCCAAATTTGATTCCCCAACACCCAAATTCGACCCCAAAGTTTGTTTATAGGTTTATGCACATAAAAAGGCTCTCAAAAACATATCAAACAAGAAATCAAATATCATTTCATCACAAATCATCAATTCACCTATCTTTCATAAAACTCACAAGAACAACTCAAATTCACATCAAACTCCATAGTTATGAATACCCATGGCATGAATCATCAACAACAACATCTCATAACAACCACAACCTCAATTAACCATGAATTCATCAACAATCTAACACAACAATACCTTACTTCACCAATTTTGAGCAAAACACAAGGTATACACACACACACACACACACACACACACACACACACACACACACACAAAAACAAACACA
>Ga0315914_1008971_pt1 | contig 13057 bp, 5 predicted proteins | sample MpolenodulesMG_FD_203920 | JGI IMG/M metagenome (GOLD analysis project Ga0315914, IMG submission 203920) | Medicago polymorpha root nodule microbial communities from Los Angeles, California, United States - elongated nodules | ecosystem: Host-associated > Plants > Roots > Nodule | place: USA...
CAATAGTAATTCATCTAGTAATGCTTGCAACATCTTGGACTTACAGGTACTATTTTATCGTTGGAATCTTTAACATGCAAACAGAGTTGATGATATTATGTGATAGTCTTAAGTGTTACACTTTGTGAGGTGTTACGCTTATAACAAGGTAGGATAAAATTAGATTAAGTGTAGTCTTATTAATCTGATAAATTGATGATACTATGAGGACTGAACTTTTGATGTCATTGTACAAACAGTAAGGTGCTACTCATTACATTTTTGATGTTATAGTGTTAACTTTACTAAAAAAGTCATTTTCATGACTTCACCATAAAATTTTCCTAATAATATTATAAAAAAGAAAGGATAAACAAGATTGAGTTAAACCTATCAAAACCATAATATAAGATATGTAACATATATACTTTATGCATTGAGATTTTAGTGAAGATGTGGTGTCCGTCTCTTGACAATCCTTGATCATTTGCTCGTTGTTGTTCTTAATGTTCTCCCGAATATTTTAACAATTATTGTATTGATATTATAAAATGACAATTTAAGACAAATATTTTTCAAATTAATAAATTTGAGACAAAGGTAGTACAAACTTGATATTTCTATTCAATCTGAAATTTAGAAACTACAAAATATAATCCAGACATGTACTTATAACATCGTGTTTAATTCATCTTATACTGTATTAGAAAAGCCTCAACAATGATTTGGCCATAGCTATTTTTGGTAACCAAGCTATAACTTTTAATATTTAAAAAAGGAGAAGTGAAACACACACTTACCTGTTATTCCTATGGCCCAAAAAGATGATGTATTCATCTTGTGGTTGAAGAAATCATATTAACAGCCAAACATGTAAAGGATTATCATGACATGACTGTACCCAATGAAACATAAGAGTCCAAAATTGACTGTAACCCAATTTCTATCCTTGAAAGTAAGATGCCTAATGGTGAGAAAATGTAACAAAAGATAACACATCATTCCGTACCTAAAAAAAAAAAAGAAGGATTCAGCTTTAGCCAATAACCTCCATATCTATCAATAAGATAATGCCAGGCATGCTTAAACCAAAAAAGATTATAAATGACACGTACTACACTTTCTTATATTCAAAAGCTTCCATATCCATAACCTAAGATTGCAAAAAGATTGATACCACCGACTGCGATTGCGATTGGTGTATATGGTTAGACTTTTTGCTCACATTCGTTGTGTGACTCAGGCTTGAGTCTGAAGTTCTATAATTTCCAATAGATTAAGGACTTTTTGACCTCTAATAGACGGTCCAAAATATCTTACTTAACGTTTAGGTTATTCGGCCGTGCTATAGAACCAATTCACAAGTCAATAATAGGACATCCTTCTTGTTTATACGAGGTTGGATTGTCTCTCAAGGGTTAAACTTCAGGAATCAAATTCATATTCTTTTTCTCAAAGAATCATTTTACTAACTCTTACAACACTTTATTTGACCCCTTAATCTAAATTTTATACAATAATGAAAATTATAAAAAAAATAAAAAAATTGATGCTATATCATGATATATGATAAAATAGGCAGTATAGGTAGCTAAGCAAGCAGCTTACACTTGACATAATCTGATGGCACTGTTTTCAAAGAATGATGTGGAGACAGCAAAACCAAAGGTGCATGGACTAACATGCATTTGAATTTAATTTTTTCTTTGTACATTAGTTTATGAATTTCTGTAAAAGATGTCAGAGACAAGGGCAGCAGCAACAACAACAAAGGCAGGTGCAGAGAAAAAAACAGAAGCATCACAGGTTCAGTCATTATAAGTTCAGACTCACTATCTCACCCATCCACCACATAGCAAAAATTAGTGAAGAGGTGGCAGAACACAATTTTCATACTCATTAACTATTATCCATCCATGCACAGTACAATAATCTCCAACCCCTCTTAACCCTCTTAAATAAAAGCATCTTCAAAAACTATTAGTTGTTCATCTAGAAAATCTCAAAAAATGATGAGTGCAAGTTCAAGAAATAGGTCTCTTTTCACACCAAATCAATGGCAAGAACTTGAACAACAAGCCCTAGTTTTTAAATACATGGTTACTGGAACACCTATTCCACCAGATCTCATATACTCTATTAAGAGAAGTTTAGACACTTCAATATCTTCAAGAATCTTTCCACATCCACCAAGTAAGTATTGTTATATAACTCTTTTTATTATATTTTATGAAAAAAGAAATACTATACTTTATGTTGTTATTATTATATATATGTGTATACTTTATATTTGTTGTCATAACTGTGAATGGTGCAGTTGGGTGGGGATGTTTTGAAATGGGATTTGGCAGAAAAGTAGACCCAGAGCCAGGGAGGTGCAGAAGAACAGATGGCAAGAAATGGAGATGCTCAAAGGAAGCATATCCAGACTCAAAGTACTGTGAAAGACACATGCACAGAGGTAGAAACCGTTCAAGAAAGCCTGTGGAACTAGTAGTTTCTTCTTCAACAACAACACCAACAAATAACACAAACACAGCATCTTCTTACAACAGAAACATCTCCTTGAACAACAACAACAGCAGCAGCATAAACTCACCTTCTTCTTTCCCTTTTTCTACTTCATCCATGGCTTGTCATGATCAGTCACAATCTTTTTCACAATCCTACCAAAACTCTTCTTTAAACCCTTACTATTACTCTCAATCAGTTACCTCTTCTAAACCCCTTGATCATTCTGATTTTCAAACTCAAGATGCTACTACTCATCACCTCTTTTTGGACTCAACATCTTATTCTCATGATGACAAGGACTTTAGGTATGTATAAAACCAATAAATATATATACCATGTCTCAGTTACGCTGCCAACTTTTATATTTATATCAAATGCTGTTGAAATTGCAGTTGTGATATCTTTATAGAAACCTCAAAATACATTTATATTACGATTGCTGACTACAATTTAAAATCATAATAAACATAAATATATATAAATAAAAAATTGCTAGTTTTTGATATTTTCTTGTGTAAGTGTTATTCTACTTGATTGTTGATAAAGGAGGCAAGTTCAAGGAATAAGGGATGGTGTGGATGAGAGAACTTTCTTTCCAGAAGCTACAGGTTCATCTAGGAGCTGCTATCATGATTCATATCAACAGCAACTATCAGTGAATCCCTTTAAGTCTTACTCAAGCTCACAGTTTCAGAATATCAATGATGATAATTCAAGACAACAACAAGAACAACACTGTTTTGTTTTAGGCACTGACATCAAGTCAACAAGAACAACAAACAAGGACAAAGAAAGTGAGACATCTCAGAAACCACTTCATCATTTCTTTGGTGAGTGGACACCAAAGAACACAGATTCCTGGCTAGATCTTGCTTCCAACTCCAGAATTCCAACAGGTTGATTATCATTCATCATTCCTATGTTTTTGTTTTTTTGTTATTATTAATTAATATTATTATATTTTACTAGCGTCCAGACGGACACTCCTGTCTCTATCTGTCCGTTTTTTCTAATACGCTAACCTATTTATATACTTTATTATCCTTGGCAGATGAGTGAAGTTATTATTTTGATTAAGAGTTGCTGGTGGATACTGCCAAGAGAGAGTTAAAGATCAAAATGTTATGTGTGGCTGGGGTGAATTTTCTTTAGCAAAAGGTGTGATCTTTATTGTGTTATGTAGGGGACCACATTAGGATTTTTTTTTGTGTCTTGATGATATCTTTTATTATTATTATAATATGCTTTGTTTCTTCAACATGAAGAAAAGTTAAAAAAACATGTCTCAGATTTTCACACTTAAGATGTTTGACTGGAAAGCATATTAAGTTGCTTATGCAGTCTACTTTTTTAAATGGGTGGTAGTAGCAATAGCAATCAATCAAGGACAAATTTAAATTAACTTTCTGATGCTTGTGCTTGTTATGTTGTGATGCATGGACCCAACAGCCAGAAAACATGTGCAATGAATATCTTGCAATATATTTACTTACTACTGTTTTAAGATTAGGTGGGGAGAGACTGAGAGAGACACTTCCCCCACATCAAAATTCTCTATAACATAATACTTCCATTTGACTGTAACTAGAGTAGTTGTAAGGTTTCAAACTTTGCATCAACACCTTATATTGTTTCATTCATTCACCACCCTTAGGATATAGAAATCAATGTGGTGTAACTAGGTACATGTTTAACTTTATAATTTGCATACTTCACTTTGGTTCCACTTCTAGAGGGACTAGATGTGTAGAATTGATTCTGATTTAGTCGGTTGTTGTCGATTAGAATTGATTCTACTTGAAGCTAGAATTTGGAGCTTTTAACTCTAGAATTGATTTTCACACACAATTTTATAGTTCGACTCACTTTTACATGAATGTATCCAAACACAAATCACTTTTAGTAATAATTACTTGTAATCGGAATCAATTCTAAAGAATCAATTCTATCAAAATCAATTATCCTAACCACACAACCAAACACACAATCTAATTGGCTATCTTTTATAACATCTTACTTTATAAACTTAATTAATTATTTGGTTACTAGCATATCCTTAATTAGTTTGCATCATTTTTTGGTAACAATAATCAATTCTCTGTCTTGAAGGATAAATGTGTAACAATATCAACTGTTACCTAATTTAATACTACGTACAACTAGTTTTCTTATGTTTTGTGATTTAGTCGACAAAGTTCTATACTTAGGGACATAGGGAGTACACATCATTAGTATGTGTTTTTCAAAGTTCTTCTAACAAAGAAAGATGGCATAGCATAAGGGTATTATGTGCCAATTGTACTATATAGTACTATTCACCAATATTACTTCATACCCTCTTGGAGATATTTATTTTGAAATTACAATTTTCTCCTACCCTACCTTTTATATCTGAAGTAAATCTATCATCTGGTGGTTGGGACTTTCGGAGACATATCAATAATTCATTGCTTTGTTTTTTTGGTTGGACCATAGTTCATTTTGTTTTAATTGAAAGAAAACATATTCAAATTATTGCATGCTAGGAGGGACAAAAACATCCATAGCTTCCTCACTCACAATTAATATAGCAATAAATGAAGGATATTAGCTGAGATAGTTCAACTCAATGACCATAATGCCCCTCATTTAGCATTAGCATTACCTTCAAATACCTCATAGTTCAGCAAGTATAGAATTTTTCACTCCCAATTTGCAATTATATTCTTTCTAAGTTACTCCAATAGAGGGTGTCCTTCTAGAGAATAAAATACATATCTTAAGAAAAAAGTTTCTATCTCCAAAATGATACTCTCTGCTTTGGCACCAGAGAGGATTCCAATTCACATAAGATGCCTGAGCATGCTGACATACACTAATCACTTTCATGCGAACTATCTATATGTAACTTTTTTCCTTTTTCCAAGTAACAAAGAAGAGAGAGTAGGAAGAAAATGATGGTTCAGCTTAAAGACTTGCTCTATAGTAGAAAGAGCACAAAAAATTTCATTATGATGATGAGAAATAAAAGATCAAACTCATGTCATATAGTTTTTCCTTGGCCCCTTGCAATAAAACTGTTAAGTCATGTCTACAAGAATCTCCAAACCTTTCACCACTCTATTTTTATACATGGTCGGTTAGATCGATCAAATGTCTTCATAATGTTCTACTATCATATAACCACACATTTAACATTGCTAAAAAAAACACACATTTTACAAAAAGTTGTTCTTAAATATATAAGCATTATTTTAAATTACTAGAAAAATTTATATATTGTTTCGTTTCGAATAAACCAGTAACTAATACCAATATTTTGGAATATAAAAAGTCAAAATTAACATTTATATACATAAGCAAAAGGTATTAGGTACACCTACCCATAAAATAATAACTACCTTATTAATTTTTCTTAATAAGAGTGAAATATGCATGTGTTTAAACGGTGTAATTGAAACTTTAATAAAATCACGTTGTCATGTGATTTCTCCAAACTCACCGTTTATACTATACACTCTCTGGTTATTAGATTCATTCATTAAATGATGTACGTGGTCTATAATATTGACCGGAGCGGAGGGGTATAAGTTAGAAACATAGTATGACATAGAGTTGTCTAGAATATTAATTTTTCTCGTTAAAACTCATTGATTCATATAATTTCCTAGCAAACCAGCGTTCAAAATAATAACTGAATCTACAGATTGCTACATGATTCCACATCCAATGATTCCAAATTCATGATGGACCATTTATGAAGATCCAAGGTATAAAACTTGATCTGTTGTATTTTTTCACCTCATTGGTTCAGAGTTGAGAGACCACGTCATAGTCTCAAATTGCATGCATGAGAGTTTCTGGTTAATCATTACTTATAGGGCACAAATTAGAGGTTATTCTCCTGCTACATTTGCCATAGCAAACCTCTAATCCATAGGCAAGGATTTTAAGAAATGGAGATTTTTCTAGTTTCAAGTCAAACATGATATGCAATAATGCAGTATAAAATTTGATAGGATATCCATAAGAAAAATATTTTTGGAAAAGAAAATCCTTTTTAACACGAATTATGACTGCGTGAAGTATTATGAAAGAGAGAATACAGCCTGATTACCTTTTAATTATTGAGAAATGCTAACGAATATTCTTAGAGTATTTGTTAAGAAGTTTAAAGAGAAAATATTGTCTTAAAAATGATGCATTTAACATATTGAAAGTTTGAAAAATAACTTTTTTTACATAAAATTTGTAAACCATTTTCATTTTTTAATCCTAAAAGACATTTGTTTGCAAGACTCTTGATTATTTTATCCTGTAAAAAACTTTTTAATTAGTTTTTTATTTCTTTTCCATCTATACAACTAGTGCCTTTTATAGGGTTGGCTAGCTAACATTATTATGACTTATGAGTTCGCAAGTAATCCTCCCTAATCCGTACATGAATTGCTTAGTTAAAAAAAAAAAATAACATTCATTTCTTTAAAACTAAGCATGTATCTTAAGGGCATATCTTAAGGAACTCAACATAAATAAAAAAATCATGTTAGAAATTGTGACAATTTATTGCTCAAAAAGTTTGAAATTTTTATCAATAAAATTTTTCTATTTGTAGAAACCTTAGCTTAGCCCTTACTTAAATTGGAACATTAGACATACCATCAATCAATTATGGGATTTTGTCCCAGTAGTTAGAATAAGTTTGTTCCGCAGACACTATATTAAGAGAATTGGTAGTTAATAGAAGTTAGTTAGTAACTGTCAAATAATAACTGTACATAGTAGAATTAGTTTTTTCTGTTTTAGGGACTTCATCACTGAGTATATATTTGATGAAGTACCACTTTGTAATTCATTTAGCACATTCATTTCAATAATGAGAATTGTTTCTACTCATCATAGTGTTAAGTGTAATGCGCTGGAACTAAAAGATTAATTCTGTTTTTTTTTTTTATAAATAAAATAGAGAAGATTGGTTACATTAATCCTTTTCTAAACAACTTTTTTCACCCTTGTTTCGTAAAAACAACACATGTATGTATCTGAAAGTATACTCTTTGACGGAAAAAGTTGTGTTTTTTGTGGGAGATGGAAAAAGAAACTTCCTTTTTCTCTATGCAATAGGTCTCCATATTCGTGTGTACTCAAACGTACTGTTGCTAAAGACTAAACTGTGATGAGGCTTACATGTTTCCTTATCTCTATTTTATGGTGGAGGGTTGTTTTTTGCACAAAATTGAACAGAGACATTGTGTATTTATATGGTTTCTGTACGTATCGGAAATTGTATGTCCAAACATCCCAACTATTAAAATCTCAAAAACAAAAAATTTTACATATCATTTGTCTTAAAAGAAAAATTCTCACACGTGGCTTTCCACATGATTGGCCAGAACAAACTCAGCAAGAAATTTATTGCATTGCTAGTTTATTGGACATAAATACGTGAGAAAGGAAATACTAACTATATATACAAAATCAATTTTTGAGGGCACTAATTAGAAAAATTGTCAACATTTGTATGACATTTACCATGGGAAAGTTTTTTTGGACCATTAGATCAAGTAAGAAACATAGTATTATAATAGTCTCTTAACACTATATCTTCTCACACCATCCTACTCTTCTTCTATTTTTCCTCAATCTCGTCGGAGACAAAGTGTACCTCGTTTTCCAATTCCTCATTCTATCATTTAATTATAGGCTAAAGTGCACTTTTCACCCCTTAAATTTTAAAAAGTTGCGATTTTGGCCCCCTATGAAAAAAATGGCAAAAGTGACCCCCTATGTTTAGGGAAATATGCTCTTTTGACCCCCCAACATAAGGGAAATATGATCTTTTGACCCTTTATCTTCTCAAAAAGTTGCGATTATGGGCCCTTTATTGGGACACGTGGCGTCTTCTCAGCAATTTTAGGACGAAAAGGCCAAAATTGTAAATTTTTTAAAGAGGAGGCCAAAATCGCAACTTTTTGAAACTTAAGGGGTGAAAAGTACACTTTAGCCTTAATTATAACACTCAAAAACAAAAATTAACAAGAATTAGCAATTATCAGAGATTAATTTCATTTCATTATACTCATTTCTCCCTTTCTCTCTCAAATCTCAATTAACTGAGATTAACAGAAATAGCAATTAACAGAGAAAACATAAATTAACAAGTAATTTTTAATTAATTTCCCCCTTTCTCTCTCAAATCTCAAACCCACAGAATCAATTAACAGAGATTACATAACACCGATGTCATGTTTGTTTATTATATAACTGTTTTCGATTTCGAATCGAATCAGATGTCAAATCCAGTTTATGCAGGGCCGTGGCTCAACCATATGATAAGAAATTATGAGTGACATAAACACTTATGAAAGTGTTGAGATTCAGAGGCAGATACAACGTTTGCAGGTTACCGGCTGAAAAAGCAATTTTCCGGCGACGGCTTTCTGGAAAAGCACGTTTACATGATGCCGGCACCGAGGATGTTGTATCAAACAACTCTTGAGTTTCCTGTCTCCACTTCCAGTAATGATATCTCTATTTTTGCTAAGTTTGGGGTCAACTTTAGAGCTCCCTTGAGGACAAGGTTGTGAAGTTTGGGAGGAGGGCGGCGTTGGTGGTGAAGTTGATGTTACAGGTGGGTGAGTGGGGACATGGAGGAGAGACAAGGGTGGTGTAATAGTGTAAAAATAATAGTGTGGAGAGAATATGATAAGAATATAGTCTTCATTTGATTTAATGGTCCAAAAAAACTTTCCTATGGTGGGAAAGGATTCCCCATTCCCATGGTAAATGCCGTATAACTGGATCCCAACTACTATCATAAAAAATCCATACCAAACTATTGTTCAAATCCTTTAAACTTTATTCTAATTATATCCATGCATTTATTCCACAAATATGGTCGGCTGGTTGATCAAGAAAAGGAATAAATGGGATGTAAAACTCTACCAGTCTATATTTTCAACAGCAACGAACCTACTCAATTTAAGTCATATGAACAACAAACTATCTCCCTGGCCATTATAATATCTTGAAATGACAAACAAATTGAATTGGCATTTTTTGCTACTATTATAACTGTATTTCATTGGGACATCAGAATTAGAAACTATGAAACAACTTTTTCTTTTGCAAGAATTTTGGCAATTCAGGTAATTTTCAACTAATCTTCCAGTATAGAGTTTGCTTAATTGACACTTAATCATCAGAAAAAAAGAGAAGAGTAAACTGAAAAATTTATGTTTACTAAAAAGGTGTTACTAGAATACGTTTACATAAGCTGCACAATTTTACTAAAACATGCATTAACCTATCAACATAGAGGACTTTCTTTTGACTAAAACATAAGAGGACTTGTATCCAAAATTCTAAATAACAAATGTATCAAAGAGCCTAACAGTGAAACTCAACGCATTAAGTGTGGAGAATAGGAGTATTGCGATTTCAAATCCGACCGCACTAACGGGACAAATAACAAATATGTTTGATGATGTCTAAACTCGACTCAAACTGATATAACTATGGACAAGATACAGAATGTGGCAATCAAATGCCACATGATTAACCATGCAAGTTAATCATATGCCTAAATTCATAGTTCTACTACACACCTGTGTTTCCAAAGTCCTTATTTTGCTTCGTTTTGATAAAATTATTCCAAATTCAAATTTAAACTAAACATATTAGCTCAAACAAACAAGGTTCTTCTAAAACACATAGGAACACAATCCTATAGATAGGCACAGTTCAAATACCAAATAGTGAATACCCTTGAGACAACATATTAGCTCAAACAAGCAAGGTTCCTATAAAAGTTTCCACTTTCCACCCAATTATTAACCTTGGCAGCCACTCAAGACAATTCACTACTTTTAGCATGACAAGGCAGAACACCATCTCTATCTATAACTCAAAGTTTGACAACAAAAAAATGCTGTCGTTTAAGTGTGCGCTACACATTAAGAAAACCACATAACAGTTGAAACATCATAATCACTATAGATTAGAAATCTATACACACACGGTTCATGACATCATTGGAGGACGAAAAACAAAAAGTACTATCATTAATCAATCAAATATTCCTAACATCATCATTGTACATCTAACAAGTTAGAGAACAACAAACAAAAAAACCAAACAAGTACAAAAGGGTTTCTTCCATTTTTCATTATAACCCAATGTGATAATGTATCTAAGGGTTACATAAAATGTGAAAGGGAAACGTAAACTAACAATATCAATATCAAATATACAAAGAGTAACGTTTGTTCCAATGACTCCACAAATTCATACATTTTTCATTTCCCTACTTGAAAATCTCAACCTTTCTCCCCCAAAACAAAGAATTTCAATTTGAACCCATTAATTTCTCTTTTTTTCCGAATGAATTAAATAAGAAAAGTAAGGAAAAAAAAATCAAGAACAATTCTCATATCTGTCATTGTCCTTCAAAAGTTGTCTTCTTTTGATTACCAAGAACCCAACAAAACCAACCTGCATAATTGCCGCAATGCCCACAAATAAAAGTCCAACCTTTTTGCCAGCATTCATCGAATGCTGAGGCGGGGGCGCCAGGGGCGGTTGTAATTGAACATGGTGGTGCCAGCGTCGGTGGTGGGGCGGCGGCGCCAAACTTATTGGGCTGGGATTTTGATTTTGTGGTGGAATATTCGGCGATGTTGGCGGTGGAGGTGAATTGAAATCCTGAGGAGGTGGTGGAGTTGATGGCGGTGGAGGTGGTGGTGGTGGTGGAGGCGGTGGAGGTGGCGGAGGCGGTGGTGGAGATGACACCATAAAAACTTGATTTTGTTGTGATTGAAAACCGTTTGGATCTTGTATCTGAGATTGAACAACAAAAGCATAAAAACTAAGAGAAATACCGAAAATCAAAAATCCCAAATGCGAATAAAATGTTGAATCCATGGAAGAACAGAGATCGATTTATATATTGATTATTAGGGTTTGTAGATACAAAAGGGGGTTTTTTCCACATCTACCCCCAGGTTGAAATTTTTCTATAAAAGTGAAATTAACCCTTTAAATTGAAATGGGTATGGATCAAAATCGTTGATTTGTTGTTGTTAAGGTGAGAAATTGAGAATGAAGGTAATTAGGGTTTTTGATGTTTTCATTGTGAAACGCAGAAAAAGGGGTCGTTTTGGAGAGAAAGAGAAAGAGGGGTTGAAAAATGAAGGAATATGTGTTCTCTTTCTCTCTCTCCGAGATTGTTTCTGAGAAATGGGGTTGAAAGAAATGGAATGGGGGTTGGAGGAGAGAGAAAGAGAGGGAGAGATGGGGTTCAACGGTTGGGCTAATTTAGGAGAGTAATGAGCTAGCAACATGGAACGAATCTTCCTACCTGTCATCACTCTTCATACATTTATTTTCATATGTGTCTTTCTATTCATTACTCAATATTTTATTTAGTTGATTAAGTTTCTTTTCTAACAAATTTGTTACCTAATCATTGTAATTAAAGTCTTTGATCCAACTTAGTGATTGGGTTAACTGGTTGATGAGTTTCTCTTAAAATAAATCGTTTGAGACTTAAGTTCTCTAAATCCGTTATTTTTTTTAAGTTGTGTGAGATGTACCACCTAAGGAAGGGTGTCATTCTTCACGCCAAGTGTTGATGATCCTCGCAACTAGGTGTGTGCTTGTTCTCCAAAGGGGTATATACATGTAAATGATAATTTGATGAGAAAGTCATATAGTGTGCTAACATGTAGCGAGTGAGTATAAACTAACGTAATCATACATGAAAGAAGATTCGTTATTTATAGTGTGGCTCTAAATGATACGTCTCTGGTTGTTGTTATCCTCGTGTTGAATTTGTATCAAATAAACTCAATTTGTTATGAATTTTTTTTTTTAGGGATTGTTATGGAAAATTGAATATGAGATAACATAAGGCTATTATAATATTTGAATGTATTATAAGATGTTAGGAATGATGAAGCATATCGGTATTTCTAGAATCCTAGTACCGAGATGAGTTTGTTTCTTGGGATGACGTTGAGAGTAAATTTTTCTGTTGAATCATCCTTTATGTCGAAGTAACCACCTAGGATGGAATTGGTATTTGGACCTCGTTATTAAAAGGCAACTCACTTACATACTTTTCAATTATTTTCCAAAACACTTATATCAACTAGAATTGATTAAAAACATGTGATTTTTTCCACTTTATTGTATATATTTGGTCATTTCGGTTTGAGACCAGAAAATGATGATTTTTACATATTTTTCTTGTTTTCGAAGGTAAATTTTTTTTTTTGAATGGCAAAATATTATATATATAGGGGATTAAATCCCAAGAATTAAACCAATAAGAAAAATAAAAGCCTCCAAAACACCCAGCTAAAAATCAACAACACAACAATTTCCGACACCACCAACAAAGATCAAAAAAGCAGCCGACAATGATTTGTTGCTTCAAACGATCAGACTCGACCACCACTCAAACTCTGGTAAGACAGAGGTGAAGGGATTTTAAGAGAGGTTTTTCAAAATTTTATAATCCTCTTAGCGGAACAAATCCCATTGAAACGGATCTTGATTAAATCATTAATCACAAATCAAACAG
>Ga0315914_1008972_pt1 | contig 13053 bp, 7 predicted proteins | sample MpolenodulesMG_FD_203920 | JGI IMG/M metagenome (GOLD analysis project Ga0315914, IMG submission 203920) | Medicago polymorpha root nodule microbial communities from Los Angeles, California, United States - elongated nodules | ecosystem: Host-associated > Plants > Roots > Nodule | place: USA...
TTTATTGAGATATTATTATGCTGTTGGGTTGGATCAATCTAGTTCTGGAACACTAGATCATGATGCACAAGGATGAATCACTTTTTCGTCGACATTTCAAATTCCCATTTACATGAAGCTTTCTTTTAAAATATCCAAGTTGAGTCATCTTTTGGAAGCCAACCTGTTACGAAAGCTAAAGGGTCCTAGTTTTGTCTCTCAAGAACTAGCAAATTTTTCTACGGATGATTAGTTGATGATAATATTGTTGTATCATGATCTTTTGTGGTAATCGTGATATGTTGTGCCCTTTGAGGTGACAGCCAATCTATTTTATGGATGTGACACACACACATGTCAATTAAATGAGAAACTTATGTCAATTGCATATATGGTAGTACCACATAGCTTGGGAGGGTCAACTGATAACTATGTTGCAATATCTATGTTGCAGGGTTCAGAGATGGTTCTTCCCTTATGATTATCAAATTATTCAAGAACTGCATAGACATGAGAATCATGACTCTGCCAGTGTCCGACTGCTAGAGTCAGGGAACCAGACTCCGTCTGATGAAAAAAGCCATGAAATATCTCAACTCCCACGTGAAGTATCAAAGCACACAGGGTTTGCTTTTGATTCGCCTGGTTATGAGTCATTTTTTGCTTCACAGCTTGGTATACATGCCCCCCAAAAGGCCTGGGATGTCGCAAGACGTGCTAGCACAAGATCCAGGGCGAAGAATGTACAAAAGAAGTAATTTGGTGTTGGATGGTTGTACATGTACTTTCATTTTAGTCTTAGTTTGCAAACCGTCCATAGGAGGTTTATAAAATTAGAATGTGCCATATCAAATGTTGGTCATTTTCATTTAGGTAAATATTGTTCATTTACGCATATTTTGTCTTTCTTCCTGTGACAGTAGTTTCTTTCATAGGGGGAACTAGAGCAGCGTAAGGATTATCACAGATGTATATACTTCACTAGTTTTTGAAAGTTGGCCAACGTTCATACCTAGAGGTTTTGCGAATTTGCTTCCGTAACTTTCCATACAATTTTTTTGTAACTGTTTTTAAGTTTTTGATACATACAATCAGAATATCGAAGTCAAATGCAGCATGTGTTCCATATAGAAGGTAAATAATTACGCAAACTATTGGTGTCTGGTGCAGTGAGATGGGGAGGAAAAGTTAGTTACATGGTTGAGATGTAAATGCTACAGCGTTTTACTGGTGCTTTGATTCTCGCTGTGGTTGCCCTGGTGCAGTAGCTTCTGTGCAGCAGATTTAATTGAGAAAAATAGTTTGAAATCTCTGAATTCAAATTGAACTGCTCTGCAGCAAATGCACTAAAACAGCCGCTACAGAGAATTTAAGTCAGTTTAATTGTCGGTTAATTAAACTGACTTAAATGCCCTGGTTTTCACATTTTTTAGCAACCTTGTTTGGAATGTATACAAAAGGAGTGAAATACATGGGGTGTAGTTGGAGGATGTGTCTGAATAGAAGAGAATGATGCATGAAAAAGGAGAATGATGATTGGCCTTCATATACAAGTTACGTGAAATACATGGGTGTAATTGCCGGATGTGTTTTTAGGGGTTATGCAAGCATCGAATTTTAGTTTGTGTGGGTTGAGTTAAGGGATGTGCTCCAATCTACAGCTACTTTGTTTCTTGTTGTCTTTGTAACAGTAATAACTGTTTCACTCACTGCATTGGTATCAATACTTTCTAGCATTCTCCTACTCATTCGTACTCTACTCCAAAGTTCTTTACCAGAAGAAAATTGAATAATGTTTATGACGCCCGCTTTTTTATACACCTACGACCGCGAGACCTAATTAATCACATGTAAAAATATGATTGATTTAGTTGAGTATATATAGTTTAATCAATTAATACTAAAAATTATGGTTAATTCATGTAGATGAATTAGTCACAATTTTGGTTGCAAACTGAATATACCTTACTTTTTAACGTAATTAGGTGTCACGTGAGTAAAAAACAAGTGGATGTCAACGTATCATTATTGGAAAGAAAGAAAAAAAAGTTGTTCACCAAGAAAAATTACGACAAGGCTCTTCAGTATAAAAATCAGTAAGAATGTTGTACCAAAATAAAACAGTAAGAATAAAAACTAGAGAGCTTGTTTTTTATTCTTAAAAACCTCATTTGATGAGAAAAAATAAATTAGTCAATATGACTCTTAAAGCCACCCTCACCCAAATTTGCCAATTCAGATGAGATAAATAAAACTAGTTTTCCCTAGTCCACTCATCCGAAAGGACATGGTTATCAAGAAATTAGAGGAAGAGATAAAAATAGCTCTCTACAGATTAACGCGAAACTCACTGCAGATAAACAGTCAATTACTATTCCACATAAAAATAGTCAAAAGTATGCAAAGTGTGAAAAATATTTGATGATTTCAAAAGCATCGCTTCATTTTATTTATTCTTTTTTCAGGATTTGGTGAAAATTAATTCACCCTGTTCCCTACAAGAAATATAAACGATATTTCCCATGTATTAATGTAGACAACTATTTATATTTTGATCTAAAAAAAATTACCTCCTTAATTCCCTATTTCAGGAGTTTCTAAGCAACACACTCCACCAACCCTACCCATTATCTGATATCATAATATGACTCAATTTTATGTAAAATCAACACCTGCACCTGTAACCATTCACAATCTTAAATGAACATGATGGTCACAACTCAAAAATCTGCTCTCTAGCTTGAGATTTAATTAAAAAAAATTACAGCACAAGATATACCATGTTATAGCCGCTTCCTCCTATCAAAAATATACAATACCAATTGTGCCAATTCTATTGGTTTCTTGTCCAAATAAGACAGACAGCAGCAGCAGCAGACAAACTCCAAAAAGAAAGAATTATGTTGATGATAACCCTCCACCACTTAAACAGTGAAACTCCTCTTTTTTCTTAAAGACAAATCTACAGTAATAGCAGAAAGAAGTAACTACATACAGGGAGATATATGAAGTTACAAAAAATAATCCGGTGTCTTTCGTGTAGTGTCAGGCTCAATTTGCCTTGGAGCTGGATCAAACTGCAGAAAATTCTGATCCATATTCTCTCCAATTTCCAGAATGGCAGCCATATTCCCACATCGGTAGCAGTAATTTGGAGCACTAAAAACAGTCACCACATTCTTCTCCTAAAAGAGTAAATATATAAAAAGACAGTCAGTACATAGAGTGTAATAGGTATCCTTGAAATGAATCAAAGTGTTACGGTCAGTCACCTGGCACCAATTATATCCTTCCATCACAAGCTGATGAGCTCTAGATATCAGCGAGAGACCATTTGTGTGATTGAACTGAGCAGCTATATCCTGTCCAAATGTATATCCAGCACCACGTGGAGATATTCCCCAACCACAACGATCGTCTGGATCAGACCACAAGAGATCACACATTGGTCCTTCATGCGGAACCTATATTGAAAAGCAAAATTGTCACTTGCCAGGCAATATATCCAGTCAACCTCTACAACATGGTTTTAGGCATACAGAAATGAAATACTAGTTGACCGAAAGATGAGACACATCCAAAGAGCATAGAGCAGCTGGTAAGGCTGAAGCAAAAAATTAATAGTTGATTCAACCAAAAAGAAAAATGCAGACAACTTTCTAAACCATCAACAAAATGAAACATCTAGAAGGCAATTACGAACTACAATGAAGAATTGCAAGTTGAAATATCAAATAAAATATATTACATTGCATACCATACTTTAGGGGAAAAAAGATCTTTAACTCGGAACATGCTTTCCATAAAAATGTTCTTAGTATCAAATAATTTGCAATGGTAAGATATTGCCAGTTACAATAGCCATTTAATAACACACAAACCTCCTGTATGCGATCCAAGGCGCGGATATTATCCAGTGTATCCAAAGATGGCGAGAGACCTCCATGCAAACAGAAAATCTGCAACAAATAAGGATGTTAGACAATGGTATAAAGAAATCAGAGAAACATTTTGAAATATATTTAAGCTCAAACCTGACTCTCAATGAGGGCAGTCAGCGGTAAATAATCAAACAAATCGGTAAAGAATTTCCAGACATTGGCATTTCCATATTTTCTCAAGCATTCATCGTAGAAACCATACCTGAAATGGTAAGAAAACCAATCAACAGCTTTCAAAATAAAATTCCTTTTATGTTTCTTATATTCAAAGATTACATTTTTCTCTTTTCCAATTTCATATCATCTCAAACCAATAACAGATTGGCATTCACAAGCATGAACCACATATTCACGTCTACACAATAGCACATTCACTCAGATACGCATACAAGCCAAATATAATGTTTCACTTGTGCACTCCATGGTGCCATTGGTAAAACCACTATCCATTCACCATACACTTTACAACTCTTTATCTAAAGCCTTAAAAACTAACTAAAACACCATCCACAGCATCACCCAGAATATTGAGAAAGATATAGAAAAATAAGAATATCATATTATGATTACAAAAAATCAAGTTGCGGCTCCTAACCGAACCCCCCACATTGAACTTTGCATTAAGATAGATGGAGCCAACAGAAAGTTGTATAACACAAACACAACAAATAGAGTAATTGGAGATGCTCATCATTAACCTATTTTTAAACTTTAAGCAAGAATTATAATGAAACTTCAGCTTAAACATGATAATATTTACATACACAAATAGCAATGAGTAATTCGAGAAGAAAGTGTTCTTACACTTGAGTAATTTGACGGCTCTCATGATTTCCCCTGAGAATTGTAATTCTATCTCTATAGCGTACTTTCAATGCCACCAAAAGTGAAACAGTCTCCACTGAATAGTACCCACGATCTGCATAAATTTATGCCAGAATTATTACGAAATTGTAGTGGTTCCCTCCCACAGATGCAAAAAATCTAATTTGAACATAATAATTAAATGCAGTAAGCGAATCAATGGATGGTTATGGCCAAAGTTGGCACCTTATTACATCCTCACATATTAACATCCTCACATATTGAAGTTGTTAAGCCTCGTAAGTCGTAACTTTCCCTCAAAATATATTACAGTAACACTCGATTTTGATACCTCAATACACTTTACAGACACTTATGTCATTTTTATGCTATCAGCAAATTCCATCAAAATATACACTTTGACAATAGATAATAGAAAGCCTCACTTAGCACTGACATTTATTCTATAAAATCCTCTCATACAAGTTTCAATGTCCATCAACAGTTCAATGAACAATCTCTCTTTTGTCATCACTCGCCACTATTAGACACAAACCTAAAACATTAAGAAAAACAAAATTATCAAGACTATTTTACATTTATCCAATTTTTTGAGCTCAAACTTATATCTCCCCGTTTCTTAATTGTGTCGCACACTGGCACCACCCTAACCCCCTACGGTGTGATAGTAAACCATACTCCCATAACATGATCTGTATATCCAAATCCAAACAAAAAATTATATCATACATGAGTAACATTAACAATCATTCCAACAGAAAAGCAGGAGGGACAAGAAAAATAAAAAGACAAGTCTTAACAAACAATTCTCCTTTAAACAAATGGCACATAACTAAAACCAAGATCTGAAAAAATGAGGTTATTATACATTTCAACAGTGACGTGAAAGTTATAACACAATACCAACAAAGAAATGGTAAAGATTTAGTCAGGCAACTAATAATACATGCATAAAACAAACTAGCGTGACATTTAAAAAGAGTTAGTACTTAATCCATATAACACTGTTAGGGTAAAGATTTTTACACTGTCAATAGATCGTAATCGACTGATCATTTAAAATGTTTGACTTTAATCATAACTACTTCTAAAGTCAAACACATGATTGGTTGTGAATTGTGATTTGTTGAAAGTGCAAAACTTTCTACACCGTATCAAAATTAAACTAATTTTTTGACTAATCACGTGATCTTGACACAGCGTTGATATTGATCCAAACTAGCTGACAACATATCAATAAACAATGAAAGAAGCAGCTAAATCATATTGCTTCAATAGTTACACAACAAACATGACAATTTTACACAATCACTCACTAATTAGTCAAACAAATACAACCAACTAAAAAGAGCAATTTCCATTTTTCAGAAAACATCATAAACAAAACTCTTTCCAAAAAAGACTCCAACATATAAAAAAAGCAATTATTACAATATCAAATCAAAAAACAAAAAACTACCAAAATTCGAACACAACAACAATTTATCAAACTCTATATACATCAAATTCACCTCATAAAACCGTACCAAAATTCAAACTTCAAATCTAACACACCAAGAAATCATCAAAAACCAATAAAATAAACTTAAATACAACACAAAACCAATAATTCATCTCAAGAACATAAAATTACCAAAATATAAAATCAAACCTCATATACATAAAATTCACCTCATAAAATCAAACATCACCAAAAACCAAAAATCACACCCTATATGCATAAAATTCACCTCATAAACAAAGAATTACCAAAACCAAAATTCAAACCCTATATACATCAAATTCAGCTCATCAAACCAAAAATCACCAAAACCGAAAACCAAACACTATATAAATCAAATTAACCTCATAAAACCAAAAATCAAACCCTAGATAAATCAAATTAACCTCAAGAAAACAAAAAATTAGAAATTTTGATAATCGAATTCAAGAAACTAACCTACATAATCTCCCATAAAGAGATAATTAGTATCCGGAGCATTTCCACCAATCCGAAAAAGCTCAATCAGATCATAAAATTGACCATGAATATCACCGCAAACCGTAACCGGACACTTCACCGGTTGAACGTTCCATTCCTCAACAAGAATCGCTCTCGCCTGATCACATAGCGCCTTCACATCCGCCTCCGGTAAAGGCTTGCACTCCATGAGACTCTCGATCTGCCGATCCAGATCCGCGTGTGACGGCATGGTTGAAAGATTGTTCTTCAGATCCGATGAGATCGGAGATCAGTCGGCGACGGTCGCCGGAGATTCGTCGGAGAAGATGAAGACGATGAGGGTTTGGTGCGAAAGAAAGAGAAATAGAAAGAGAGCGAAACGATGCGTTTTGAGAATAATGGTTTCTTTATATTACTGGTTCTTCTATTAATCATTTCATTTGGTTGAGTTTTTTTTTTTTTCTTCTTTGAATTCAATCTTGTAGTTTTTTCTGGTGAAAATGAAAATGGAAAGAAATGATAGTATAATAATGAGAGAGATACTATAAAGAGATATTCAAAACAAAAAATATTTTTAAAAAGTAGTCATTTTTGTCTCAATAATCTTTTATTATATATTTTTTTTGGCCGGGTTTGAACCCCGAAACTTTCATATATTATGCATTGTCTATACCAACTTAAATATGCACACGAGGACAATATTTTATTATATTGAAATACTTAAATAGTTTCTAATTCTACACGATGTTATTTAAAATAGTTGTTGATGTTAAAATTGTTTTTCACTGTCGATGACAACTTTTTTTATAAGCAATGATATAACAATAAATAAGTAGGATTGATTACACTAATTAAGTATATTCAAGAACTAATATGACATTATTAACAAAATATTTTGATGTTATTGATAATTTTGATTAACAGAGTGTACAATCAATGACTCTTCTACAATTTTGATTATTCGTTACACACACATGGACGAAAATATTTATTTACTCTGTATTGTATAGCACTAGCAAAAAGGTGGATATTGTCTACTCGTTTTTGTATTGCGTTTTATAATTTTATTTAATGGTTAGAAATTCACACTTAAGGTTAATACAATCCCTGCATACCGCAATATCTAATCAATTGGGCTATGTTCATGACGACATTTATATTATCACATTTCGTGATAGATTTTTAGCAAATAGCTCTTTTAAAATGCAAGTTGTTCCTCATATTTTGAATAAGGTAAGGCTAGTGATTAGAAATTCACATTTTAAAGAAGAATAAGTGGATGTCTTGTGTTCGAACCCAACGACTACATATATTATGCAATGTCCATACTAATTAAATTAAGCTCACAAGACAATTATGTATCCGTTTTATTAGTAGAATATATTAACTTTTGGTTATTTTTTATAGAGGTTTACTAACTTAGACCAACAAAGAACATTAAGGTTCAAGTTAGCAAAAGTGCATATTTTCATTTGGACAAAAATATCATTCATCTTTATTATTTAAACCTAATAGCTTGAGGGTTACTTTTGTAATTTACATTAAAACATATTTGTTAACTTGCACTAATTTGCTAACTTAGACCCACTTTCATTTTATTACAAATAACTTGAGGTTACTTTAGTAATTTTCATTAAAACATATTCCCTCCGTCCCAAATTGTAAGAAAAAAAAAATAATCACACTTATTAAGAAAACTAAAACATATGAATTTAGAGTATAGTTTTTTGTGTTTTCCTTAGAATAAGTTTTATAGGAAGATGTAAAAACAATTTTCATTAGCTATTGGTTATGGAGAAAAGAAACAGAGAATTTTTTTAATGTAATTTACATTTAATTATATGAGAATAAACAAAAGTTTTTCTTGGAAAACATGTTTCTTTTAAAAAAAAAACAAGATTAATTAGAATAAAAATTTGTTTCTTTTTTGCTTACATTTTGAGACAAAGAAAATGAGTTTTTTTCTTACATTTTGGGACGGATGAAGTATTTGTTAACTTGCACCAATTTGCTAACTTAGACTCAATTTTATTTTATAACAAATAGTTTGAAGGATATTTACTAAAATATCCTTGGTTTAAAATAGTGGGTATTGATTTTTTTTTTCAAATAAAAATATGCATTTTTACTAACTTGGACTTTCATGTTTTTTGTTGATGTAAATTAACAAACCCCTTTTTTATATGTGTATTTTTATCTGTAAAATGATAATGTTGATTTTTGGTTGTTTAAATCAATAAAAATTGTGAATGAGAGAAAGGAAGAGGGAAATTGCCGCGAAGGTGGTGGAGCCAACCCGTAACAAAATGAAAACGAAATGAAATTCAAACTCAAATTAAATTTTATTTGTCTCTCTTTATTTTTATTTTTTTGACAAAATTTTGTCTCTCTTTATGAATAGTGAATACCAGCAATGTTCGGATTTTTTTTATGAACTACCTTGACTTTTTTAGAAACTACCAGCAATGTTGGTATATGAGAATATACATATTGTTAACGAATTGATATCTTATCATAAAAGCTAACTCAATATATATGGATGTCAAAATACATTTATACACTCAACCGTTTTGAATATTAAAGGTATATTGAAGCCCTCCATTATTATTTTTTTTCAAAAAAAAAAACCCTCCAATATTATTTTTTTTAAGATGAGATTAAATTCATTTATAGATGGTGTTAGAGTCGAGTTAACAATCGTAATTTTAAAATTGGACCCAAGATCCATATTAAATGTGAGAGCATGTATTGAAGTTGTATTGAGTTTTACATTACTCATGTTTGATTGTTGGTTTATAAATTGCCACGAATGTGGCGAACCAGTCAAGAATATTGAAAGCTAAATGAAATTCAAACTCAAATTCAATAATATATGTGTTGCCTCTCTTTTGAATGCTTGAATAATTACAAAGTTTTCTCTTTTTTTATATAAACCACTTGGATTTATTTTTTAAGAGAAACTACTTAAGATTTCTTTAGAAATTATTTGTCATGCACTAACCTTGCTTACGTAAATGTTCGTATTGTAATTTGGATTTGGATCCTATCCAAAAGCTAACTAAACAAATAAGAATGTGAAAACAAATTTATGCATCCACCGGTCCATAAATAAATATTGAAGTTGTATTGGATCTTAGGCTACACATATTTGTGGATTATTGGATGTATAAATGTCTTTGGCCTATAATTTTAAAATTGGACTTGATTGTTTGATCATAAGATTCATTTATTCTTTCATTCATTCGTCATTGTGTTTGCAACTTCTCTAAAGTATGGGTATATTCAAGAGTTACCTACCAATAAAGTACGCTTAAAAACAGTAAGTGGTGCACCACCTACTACTTTACTGTGATCATCATTTAAGGTTTCCTTTGTTTTTATGATATTACCTTATATACCCCACAATTGAATTGTCATTTTATCATTTTTTTTGGGTACTACCTAGATGCATAATTACACATCCAGTAATCTTGAATACCTCGAAATTTACATTTTATTTTTATTTTTATCATATACTATAATTCACACTTAGCATTTTCATAACTAGTTATACCTTTTCAATTGGTCACAAAAGTCATAGCTACACAATATACATGCCACAAAGAGGAAGCAACACTTCTACCTATACACATAACACATTAAGTAAAAACCTCACGTATACACATCTCATTAGCGTAATCACAATACACACCAAATTTAACTACACTTATAATAATCATTAACCAGATAAGGATAACATGTTATTTTGATATAACTTAATATTTTATCTCACCAATTAACGACACTATTTCCATCATCAATTATCACAATAATAACTTCATTATAACTTAAGGTCTTATCCCACCATTATCATCACCTGTAACATCATCAATTTTTATGAATAACAACACTATAACTTCAATTATATTAGTCTTATACTCCTCTAATCTAACATTTGTCTAAGACACATCATTTACTTTAAGAGAATCACTTTTAAAACACCTAAATACACTTCCCTCGCCTAATTATATTGCAACGAAACTTTTTTTTTTTTTTTTACTTTCAGGACTCATTTTAAGAAGAATAGGAAGGTTTCCCAATGCTGAAGGAAATGCACGACCATCCGCCCCCGAGGCACAATCATGCGCCTTTCAAATGCACGAGAAAGAAAAATAGGCAGAGGAGACACACACGATCGTGCTGCTTGCACAAACTGTGCAAAAATCACAAGTTTTGCGATTTTTTGCCATGGGAGCTTCCCCAGCTCTGATTTTGACCCTAAACACACTTAAATCGTCCAGAAACATCACCCTAAGGTTACTCTAACATTTAAACATCAATTTTTACACAATTCCCCTATTTACAGCAAATTCTCATGTGTTTAATTCACTAATCAAAACACCTAACCGATTTCAAACTTCCTCTCACAACCTATGCACACCAACACCTCTCACCAACACCAATCATCACCAATTCACTCCACATATTTTCTATGATAATAGCATAAAAACATAAAGTTCATAACAACCCTAAAATTAGGAATCAATCGGCATAACAAGATGAGGGTTTGGGAATCCTCTTCCCCCCTTTTCAAAATTAAAACCCAAAGATAAATAGTCTCGAATTCATAGAAGATTGCAGCTTTATGCTTGATTCCTTAGTTGGTGCCCTTCCCTCTTGCTCTCCTCTTTCTCCTAGGTTTCATGTACTCTCTATGTCTCATTTACCTCCATAACCCTAGTTTTTCCTTTGCTCATCTCAATTTCTTTCTTTTTCTCTGTTTTCTGTAAGCCTAATTCTCCAATGCCCTTCTCTATTTATAGCCATTATTTATGTTTATTTTTCTCCCATAATTCTTAGATAGACCTGCTATATGCACCCCTAGTCTAGTTACATTCTTTCTGTAATAGCACAACTTTGTTGTTTACACCTCCCTCTATATAAACCACTACTATCTCCGTTTCAAAATGAGTGTCGTTTTAGCTAAAAAAATTGTTCCAAAATGAATGTCACTTTCAGTTTCCAATGCAATAATAATTTTTTCTTTTCAATTGTACGCTTCAATTAATACTACATACACTACTTCCAAATATTATTTTTTCTTTAATGAAAAACAAACTAATAGTTGATTATGATAATTTGGTAAAATAACATCTCTCTTTCTTTTAATTAATACATTGCTTAATATATGTGCAAAAACCTTAAACGACATTTATTTTGAAACGGATGGAGTAAAACGCTATACAACTTTGCTACTCACACCCCCTTTCTATCCAGTTTTACTAATGCACCTATGTTTGCACTCTACTTTCTTTCTTTTTTTTTTTTTTGGTACAAAAAAGAGGGAAGATCCCTACTTTCTTATTCTTACTAAAAATTATTTTCTCCCATTCTTTAACTAACTAGTTAACTCCTCTACTTCCTCTTTATTTATGATTATAACATCTATAACCACGAATAATTTAATTGATAATATCAAACAATCACTACAAATAATAACAATAATACTAATATTATCTAATAATAATACTAACAGATTAATATTAAAAATCACAGTGTTAACTATCTATTTTCTTTATATATAGTAAGATTATATTGTTAATATCATTGAAAAAGATAAGTATTTTCTTTTTTTTGAGGAATGATAAGTATTGTTTATTACAATATGAAAATGCAAAATACCTATTATTCATACTTATAATTTTAATCAAAATTTCATAAAAAAATATTGGTCGTAATTTATACATATTAGCACAATAAAAAGGGTGGACAGATAGATGGAGATAGAGTGCCCTTCTAAATGCTAGTTTATACTATATATAAAGAAAATACATCAATTCAGAGTGAATTTTCCCCTTTTCAATTTTACACTTCATTTAAAGTATTTTATTTACTATTTTATCCTTTTTATAATATTATATAAATTATTAATTAAAAAATAATTAAATCCTATTAAAATATGAACTATCCCACTACAATAGGAAGACTATTATCTATACCATATGTAAATAAAATACATGAGTTTGGACTGATTTTTTTATTATCTATTTTACCCTTCATTTAAGTTTTTTATTTTCTATTTTATCCTTAAATAACATTATTTAAAATATTAATAAAAAATTAAATCTCACTAAAATAAGAGTGCCCAAATACAATAGAAACAATATTATCAATACTAAATATAAAGTGGATATGAGATTTTGTGCTGACATCTTTTGTTTTTCTAACTATACCCTCAAACATCTTTTACAATATGAGTGCGAGAGAGTGGTCCAGAGAGAGAGCGGTTATCCACGGTTCTACCGAGGGCAACCGCGCCGGAATCATTCGTCGGAGGAGAGGTACTTTGGGAGGGGTCGGGTTCCAAGCAGGGTGCCATCATATTGG
>Ga0315914_1008977_pt1 | contig 13048 bp, 4 predicted proteins | sample MpolenodulesMG_FD_203920 | JGI IMG/M metagenome (GOLD analysis project Ga0315914, IMG submission 203920) | Medicago polymorpha root nodule microbial communities from Los Angeles, California, United States - elongated nodules | ecosystem: Host-associated > Plants > Roots > Nodule | place: USA...
TCTTTGATATTACCCCGTATCCCTCGTCAATATCATTCGTGTCCAAATAATATTGTGACTTCAATTGTATCGTTTAATCGTCGATGTCTCGCACTATTAAACGATCCAAGAGTCGTTCCTATCATTAAATCGACGATTTCTCGGTCTCTTAAATGATAGGAAAGCATTAAGTTTGGATACTAAGAGTGGAACATCAATTCCATGTCTAGAATTTATGTTTGGATAGAGGATTATTCTAAACTTAGATTCAAAAGTATTTTTCAATCACAATTAAATCAAACATAAACAATAAAGTGCAAGAGTAATCTCTATATCAAATCAAATGCTAGAACCATACATTTATAGATCAAAGGATTACATGTTTAGCTAAGATCAAGTACCTCTAATCCCAACAATGGAGATTTAGCTACTCATTGTCATGGAAACTTTGCAAGAATGAATTGAAATGGAAAGATTCATCACAACTTTGTGATTTCTCACCAAATGAGGAAGAATCCAACTTCTATCACTCTTACTCTATGAAGAACAAGCCCTATCTCTCTCTCTAAAGTTATTGTCAAGTATTATCTGTGATTATTTGAGTAAAAACTAAGACTTCTTTTCAAGAAATGGTTAAGGCTATTTATAAAATTTCCAATCTGCATCAACTCGCCTCGCGAGTTCCTTTACTCACCATGGCGACTTGATGTTTCTTCCCCAGTGGGTTTGTGTCACGTCATCAATGGGGAGTTTAGCCGCCCTAGCTCGCCTCCCAAGTAACTTCACTCGCCATGGCAAGTAAAATTGTGCTTCTGCCTATGTTGTCTCTTTGATAACTCGCCATTGCGAATTTGGGGTGAGTAAATATGCCTTTCTGCTTCTTGCTTGCTGATGCTACTCGCCATTGCGAACGAGAGGCGAATTGGAGGCGAGTGAACGTGCCTTTCTGCTCATCTTTCTGTCTTTTTGTATTTTTTCTTGTTTTTCTTCTTTGCTCAGTGCCTTGAGTAACTTTCCTGCACAATTGGGTAAAATAAGATAAATAAAGCGTAAAAGGACCATAATCATTTATCTCTCGGCTTTTTCCTTAATAAATTGCAAAAAATAATTAACAAAAGTGCTCTAAATCTTCATTTGAATTACCACTTTTTGGCACTTATCAGTTGTACCAAAAAAAAAATATGAAATGAGTTTTCCCCTTGTTTTTCCAATGGAAAATGAGTTTTTTTATCTTTTTGGAACATACGGTCCGAACACAATAAGTAGTTCGAATTTTATAATATGAAACACTCTGTGTATGGATTGTGTTCCTTGTTTTTTTCGGATAATAAAATTTGAACTTCTCGTATAGAGAAAATCAATTCAGATTATATAATATGACTGTAACAAGACAAAGACCGAGCTTATTTGCAACAGATAGCCAACTTATGAACCATCATAACCCTTATTCATATGTTTTACGTCATTCTTAGGTTTTTCCGCCGTGTTCCAGACGAAAATCCGATTTTCAAACTACTTTATCGGATTACTCTAAAACTTGCCCAAAAAATTAGAAGAAAAATCAAGAACCAAGTCTCAGCAAAATCAAAAACCAAAATTCAATCGTTTAGACTTATTTTTCATTTTTTATGTTTTTTCATATTCTCAGAAAAAAATCCGAATTTTTTTTGCATTGCTTATTTTTTGGGATAAAAAATTTGCATTTTCGAAAGAAAGCTTAACTCAGTTGGTATGGATATTACATATTATATGCAGGGGTCGGGGCTCGAACCCCGGACACCCCACTTCTCCACAATTAAATTGTGTGAGCTCTAGCCACTAGGCTATTTGACAAAAAAAAAAATAATTAACGTTCTATTTTCCATTCATGCAAGTAAAAAAACAAGTTTCTTATTGTTTTACAAATAAAAAAATACAAGTTTCTTATTGTTTTATATTTAAACGATGAAGATCTAATTAGTTAAAATAAAAATGGTAGAAAGCTTGGGGGTGTGATTGTGAGGGATAGATTTAAGCTATGAAACTCGGATACTCTAAAACAGAGACGCATCTGTATCGGATACCGATACTCCACAGATACTCGCGGATACGCTTCTACGAAGTATCATAATTAATTATTTAAATTTTAAAAAAATATTTTAACGGATACTTATACGATACTTCGCAGATACACAAGGATACTTATAAGATACTTCACAGATACGTATCCTAGAAAAAGATGAAGAGTAAAAAAGTGAGACAATGTTGTAAACATTCAATAGAGATGTATATGATTCAATTTTGGATATGCATCACTAGAATTGTTTCTCGATGAATCACTTAAAATTATACTTCTTGTGGACGAAGGTAACGAGAGAGGTGATTCAATTAATCAACATTAGATAAAATTTGTGTTGAGTTCTTTTAATCAATGTTTATTTTCTTCAAGTATTTTACATACATATAAGTTTTAATATAAATTTTTTGTTAACGTATCTTAGCTGTATCGTATCCTAAATTTTAAAAAATTCGTGTATCCGTGTTCCCGTATCGTACTCGCACCCGTATCTGTATCAGGCTTCATAGGTTTTAAGTTTATTTATAAATTATTTTTTTGACATAAATTATAAAATTGTTGGCAAGGTTTAGTTTAATTTAATGGACAAAGTCAATATTATTTAGTTGGATACCTTCATCTGATTTGAAGTCAATACCTCGCGCGGTGTGTGTGAACGTTAAGCCGCACTTGCTACTTCACATACAAACATAATAAAATATAATAATAAAATAAAAAAAACTTAAATTCTAAAATTACAAATATAGATCTTATAATTCTAACATGTAACCACCAGTTGTCCGCAGTCACTCACCGCTTTGATCAATGTTGGTTACCACTCTAGCTATCACTTATCACCTACCTTCAACCACGCTCTTAACCACATATCACCACTCTAGCAAATGTTTACCGCTGCCTCAAGTAACCACCATTTTCAACCGTTATTATTAAACTTAGAGTCTTGATAACCACTACCCTTACCCACAGGGCAATGGGTAAAGAATCTCTAAATAGAAATTTTGTTTAGTAAATATAAGATGTTACTTTTGATCAAACAATAATTACACAATATTTTCATGAAAATTATTTTGTTTTGGATGTTTAACCAATATCCCTGGGCACTGGTTAGGATTCTCCTTAAACTTATTACTAAACAAATAAAATACAAATTTACAATATTTCAATTATTTTTAAAAGAGATAAATGAAAATTTACACCAACGCGAATACAAATTGAATACTAGTTTAGAGCCCCGGCGTTGCTCGGGTTATATATTAAATAAGTTTATAATTTGTGTGCACAAATACACGTGTAAGTATATTAAATTAAATTTATTTAAATTTACAATTATAATAAGATCTTAAAAAAAATATAAATGGTTAGATAAATATCCAATGCAAGAATAAAAAGTGTAACAAAATCAATAATGAATTAGTCCAATGGTAAGAGTTTTGGGTCTCTTTAAATATGTGCTCATGGGTTTGTTTCGTGGCCCATGCATATGAGAAAAAAATGGATTGAAAGGGAATAATCCACCTTTTGTGCCCCCACCTATTCCTGACGGAGATTAGTCATCTCCAACGATAGTGGAATTTGTGAACTTATATCATGGTTACCCAAAAAATAGTATAACGAATAAATAGACAAAAGACATAAATTAACTCCTTAAAAAATTATACTCCTTCGCAATGGTTATAGTTTTATAAAATATTCTATCTTCATTGGAAGTTGCTTTAAATTTATGGTTGTTATAATTAAAGATACTTTTTATCTCATAACATATTACATCAATCAACGAAGATTGCTATTTTGTAACATTGCTGCTTGATGAGTAAAACCGCAAGTGTACGGTTCCACCGAAGTAGTAAAAAAAGAGTATCGTTCCAACAGGGAGTCGTTCAATTTAATTAATTTTTAGAAGATGTTTAGAAGAAAGTTTAGTCGTAAAGATTGGGTTTTTAATGGTTTAAAAGAATAATAATAAAAAGCGCATTGAGATTATTGGTTCATCATAATAACAAACCCTTCACAAACAAACCCTAAACCTAAACTTTATATTCGACCTACTTTCTAAAAACAAGTTTCTCTTTAGCGTATCAAAGCTTCTTTCGAAGTTCAGTGAGTGTGTTCCTCTAGCAACCGCGCCTATTCTCATGGTTGATTGCTATTAGAATCCTTGAAGAACGAAACTTTACATGTCTCAAGGTTTGCTAAACTATTCTCATGTTTCGTAACTCTTGTCTAATTTCACTTGTTCCAATATCAAAGCTCCGTTGTCACTTTATGAATTGATATTTGAGATGATGAATTAACAAATACTAACCCTCCGTTGTCACTTTATGAGTTTGGTATTTGTTAATTCATTATAAAAACGGCCAATTAGATTAGAAAGTAGATTTATATAAAATTAGGGTTTATGGCCTGGTTTGATTAGGATTATGTCATTAGACTTATCCAACAATCCCAAGACAAGAAGAGTCTACTCACTCATGTTCATCGTAGACATAGAAGAGAAGAAGAAGAACATAAAGTAAATAAGAAGAAAGTAAAAGAAGAACTTTTATCAAGAAAGACAATTGTCACTATTGAATTCCAAGAACAAAAGATGAATTGTTGTGATAGCTAGCTACTCTATTTATAGTTTACAATTACTTAAGCCCTAAGAAATATAACACTAGAATGTTCCACAAGAAACCACGAGCTTTTAGGTCAGAAGTAAACTAATAGGTAGCTTGTCCATGAAGCAGAAGCAGCAAAAGAGTATCATGAAGGCTGGCACGGGCCGTGCCAAGTTCCTGACTTAGGGGGTGACATATTTTTGTCCCATATTTCGTATTTTCATCCCGAATCAGCTCCTAATCCTCTTTCTTTTGCTCCAAGACTCAATCTATCAGATATTTGTTCTTGAAATATAATAACTTGTAATTGAAGTAAAATAATTCTAAAAAGGAAATAATATTAAATAAAACAAAATCAAATCTAAATAAAACGGACTCAAATAATATATTAAAAATACTAATTTATTGACTCATCACTGCTTCACACAGTGCATTGAATTTTGATCCGCTAAAATATCACCAACAACAAAATTAAATAAGTATTAGCATAGAAAAATAATAAAGTTAATGTGAAATCATGTTGCTGAACGTTCACGAAGAAAAAATTTGATGCGTGCTCTATCATCCATAAAAACCACATCGATTAAATATATGCGGTCTCTTTAAAATTCGACATGCTTCACATTCTAATGATCTTAATATTGAGTCTCGATATTTTATATTTAGAGTGTGAATAATGTTAATAAAGTTTCTGCAAAAAAATCAACAGCATATGAAAAAGTGTATGAATTTTTTTTTTATAGAAGTGATATTTGTCAATCCTGATAAATGAGAAAGGTTTATTTCAACTGAAGAATGAGAAAGGTTTATTTCAAGTTGTTTAGCAAAAATCCCTTAATTTTATAATCCTAAAAATATGTGAGTAGTTAAAATTTAAATTGGCATATGATGCTAAAAGATAAAGAAATAACAAATAATTTAAGAAATTTAAAAAATTAGGTTTTAAAGATAAAATATAACAAAAACCTTTAAATGAAATAAAAAGATATAATATATGTAGTTTGATGAGACAATTATGTTACATAAAAAATAATAAATAAAATATACTAAAAAGTTTGAAAAATATAAAAAAAATAAATAAATTTATTGAAATAAACTATGATAAAGTAAAATAAAACAACATTAAAAGAGTGGAAATAAAACAAAAGGAACCTAGGTTTATTGTTAAAGTTTGAATTGAAATATGATGCTAAAAGATAATAAAAAGAAGTAACATATAATTTATGCAATTATAAAAATTAGATTTTAAAAGATAAGATATAACAAAAACAAAACAAAAATATATAATATATTTAGTTTGTTGAGATATTTATGCTACATAAAAAATAATGAATAAATTATTTAGAAAATTTAAAAAATAATAAATTTATTTCAATAAAATACATCATATTATAAAAAAAAACATTAAAAAAACTGTACATTGGTATATTTATATCAAATTAAAATAAATATTATTCAAAAATAAAAAATATTCAAAACAAATGTGAAAGCAACAAAATTATTGAATATAAAACAATAAACTATTGAAATAAATTATGATAAAATTAAATTATATTTTTAATAATTGTACGCAAAAATTATTATTTAATCAGATAATGAAGTAACATATTTATTGGAAAATATCAATGTAATGTATATAGTTTGTTGAGAGAGAGAGAGAGATGTTTAATAGAAAGAAGAAGAAAATCTTTTTGATGAAAAGAAAGAACTTGTTGAGATATCTATGCAAAATTAAATCTTCACGTAAAAATAGAAGATTAATAAAAAAAAAAATCAGAATAAACATGGAGTCGAAACGTGATATAAAATACCTTACGTTATTTATATAGTATTGATTGATTGACGTCATCAATGAAGTTAAATTTTGTAGCCATAATTTTTTGAAAAGAAAAACAAAAAACTGAATGACGAAATTTATGATTTGGTTAGTTGGGAATCAAAATTGAATCAAGGTATTGTAAGTGTGTGTGTGTGTGTAAACATCAGTAGAAGTGTTTAAGATGTTTGAAAAGTTGTCTTCAAAAATATAAAAAAAAAGAAGATGAAAACATGTTATATATTAGAAAGTGGTTGAAATATATATCAAAGTATATGTATGAGAAATAATAGAATTTGTGTTTGCCAAACCTGAAGAAGGGAAAAGGTTAGATGAAAGGTTTGAAGTTTCCGTTTGTACTCAAAATAAGTGAATATGTGATTAGCAAAAATGCATTTATTTATAGTTAACATTTGCATTAGAATATGCTACTAAAAGATAACATAATAACTAATCGATCCTTTTTTTGTCAAAAAAAAACTAATTGAACCCTTTTTTTCTTCAAAAAGAAAAACTATTTGAATGATACAATGCTAAAAGTAACTAATTGAAGCTTCTTTTCCTAAAATAAAATAACAACCCAATTGGAGCCTTTTAATCATATAAGAGCGTATATGTAAACTTTGTTGAAAGTATTATATGTAGTTTGTTGAGATATTTCTGCTACATAAAATATTAGAAATTCAATAAAAATTTAAATAAAATATTGAGTGGATAAGATCAAAAGTTTGTTGAGATATTTATGCGAAATAAAATATTGATTTTAAAAAATAGAAAAATAATAAAAATATTGAGAATGAATGTGGAAGTGACACGTGTCATAAAAAAACCTTACTTATATATATATATATATTATTGATTTGACAATTATTTTTTACAAAGTGATTTATAATACATGCTTGCATGGTAATATGTTTCTTATTCGAATAATGTAGAACTGTTTTTCACCGTTAATACATTCCACTAAAACTATTGAATTTTTGTTGCCTTATTTTCTATTAAATTGTTCTTTTCAATTTTTTAGGGTAGTGGATGTTACATTTTATGTTATCATATCGAAATTGTCTTTGACCTATTAGAGTCTTTCATGCGTTCTGGGATAAGTTTAAGACTCTTCTTTATAGACTTTTAGGTTTTGAATAGTGCTTAACTATTCATTTTTTTTCGCTTGACGGATAATGTTCTTATGTCACGCAATGTACCTCTGAGACGAAATGTATTATTCACGTTAAACTATTAGATACTTCGTGATTGATTGTATGTTTTTTCTCCAAACTGAGAGGGTGGAGATGTTTAAAAGACAATGTGATGCCAAAGTCAGACACTATGCTCTCAGGTAGCTAGTGAGTTAGTATCATGAGAATATGAGGATCACACATAGGGAGAAGACCCCCTCTATTTATAACGTTGATCCAAGTGCTACTTTCTTATTTGTTGTCATCTATACTCTTTAGTTTGTTTCGAATATTGTTCAGTTTGTTTAAGAAACTAAATCGAATATAAGCAGTGGTCTCTATCTCATTTGAATGCTTTCCATGGTCCTAGGAACAATCTGATGCTTATATGATAGTTTGTTAATGTCAAAGGTAGTGAAGCACGTAAGTGATCTTAGATTCATTATGTGGAGATGAAATGGTTTTCTGAGATGACGGTAGACACCGCATAAGTATTTCTTGTTGTATCTTATTATTGTATCGTTTTGGTGTTCTTGACGTAAACTTTATTGTTGGACGATCCATGAGATAATTGTGTTGAACCTTTTGAGTCCATACAATTAGAGATATCATTGCTTTTTTAGCTATCTAGATAATTTCAAACAAAGAAAAGATAGAGGGTGGGTGGATGTGGGGGAAGTAGGGTGTAAGTAGAACTAGTCCTAAAGCTTAGCTTTTTTGTTAAGTTTGTCCACCAAGACCAGTCCAAACTCCATAGCCCAATCAAACACTGAAAACAGCATCACCGTACCCCAGTGTCATGTAAGAACAGCTCCGACAAGGAGGAAGGAACAAAAACGAGAAACAACAGAAAGTGAATGAATGAACAAATGAACGAACCTTACGTGATATGTATCACAGTGTCGCTGCAAGGCGCCTACTATACCGTTCTCAAATATCATACTACGTTAAATCCGGTCTCATAGACACTGCAATCCAACTGTTCGACGAAATGTCTCAATCAAATTGTCGCTTATTCAGCATTGATTACAATCGCTTCATCGGCGTTCTCCTCCGTCACTCTCACCTCAACCTCGCCGAAAATTACTACCACCACCACGTCATCCCCAACTGTTTTTCTCTCACCCCATTCACCTACTCACGTTTCATTACTGCACTCTGCTCCGTCAAGAATTTCTCGCTCATTGAATCTCTTCTCCGCGACATGGATGATCTTGGCATTGTTCCTGATATTTGGGCTTTTAATATCTATCTCAACATTCTCTGCCGCGAAAATCAGTTAGAAACTGCACTTCAATTGTTTCAAACAATGCCTTTGAAGGGAAGAAAGCCTGATGTTGTTAGTTATACTATTATTATTGATGCATTGTGTAAAGTGAAGAGGTTTGATGAGGTTGTGCGTGTCTGGCGTAAGTTGATTGAGAGTGATTTGAAGCCTGATTTTAAGGTATGTGCTGCACTTGTTATTGGTTTGTGTAGTGGTGGCTATGTTGAGCTAGCTTACGAGCTTGTTGTTGGTGTCATTAGTGGTGGTGTTGAGGTGAATTGTTTGGTTTATAATGCTTTGATTCATGGGTTTTATAAGATGGGTAAAAAAGATAAAGCGGAAGCGATCAGAGGGTTTATGAGTAAGAATGGGTGTGCACCCGATTTGGTTACTTATAATATTTTGTTGAATTATGGTTGTGATGAAGTTACGGTTGATGAGGCGGAGAGGTTGGTGGAGACTATGGAGAGGAGTGGTATGGCTGATTTGTATAGTTATAATGAGTTGCTTAAGGCATTTTGTAAGGCGTATCAGGTGGATAGGGCTTATTTGTATATGGTTAACAAGATGCAGAGTAAAGGGGTGTGTGATGTTGTTTCTTACAATACTATTATTGTGGCTTTTTGCAAGGTGAGGCGGATTGAGAGAGCTTATGAGTTGTACGAGGAAATGTGTAGGAAAGGGATTCAGCCAGACGTGGTGACATTCACTGTGCTTATAAAAGCGTTTTTAAGGAAAGGTGGTTCTAATGTTGCTAACAAGCTTCTTGTTGAAATGAAAGCGATGAGGATTGTTCCTGACGTAATATTCTACACCACAGTAGTTGATCATCAGTGCAAGTCCGGGAATATTGATAAGGCTTATGGTGTTTTTTGTGACATGGTGGAGAATGGAGTGAGTCCAGATGTGGTCTCATACAATGCACTCATAAATGGGTTTTGCAAGGCTTCTAGAGTTATGGGAGCTTGGCGTCTATACGAAGAAATGCAGGTTAAAGGATTAGATCCAGACGAGGTCACTTTCAACTTGATAGTTGGAGTGCTCATTCAGGGAAACAAAATTTCAGAGGCATATAGGGTTTGGGATCAGATGATGGAAAAAGGCTTTACACTTAACGGAGATCTCTCTAATATTCTAGTCAATGCCATTCAGTCAAGAGATGGCACATGACATTATACTGGTTTGCATTGTGATCCCCTTAACTTCACCATGCTTTTTCTTGCAAATGGCAGAGCAGCTTATACGTTTTTCTCTCGACATACTACATGAAAGTGTAGCAAGCTGGTGAAGTTACTTTATTTCTGCAGGCAATGACAACCTGCAAATCAGTATAATCATTTGCATGCTGCTCATGGTGCAATCCCATGCCTTATTTATGACCAGACATACCTTTGCATGGTATAAGACTACTGGTTCACTGGCCAGCTTCTGGTAGAGAATCCATAACCAGGATAGTCCTGTAATAGTTTCTAGCTGCCAATGGAAGTGGTGAGCAAGTTTTGTTTCATACTTTCAACAAACTTTCAGCTGGCAGATTGTAATCGTCAATACAGTATACTCATTCTACTCTGCGCCCATTTTTATACATGGGGAGCTATTGGTGTGAATCTCGCCCAGCACAGTCGATATCAGTAGTTAATGATTTGGTTGAAATAAGCCCAGCTGCCTATATAATTTAAGTTGGTGTTCTTTGGAGCAAGAGTGATTCTGAATACTATGGCTCTGTGCTATTTGATTAAATCCTTGATGAGTGGCAGCTCAATTCAGATTGACTCATATCCACTGTTCAGCCTTGTGTAGCAAACACTTGATGATTAACAATTTTGTCATTTTATGGTTCTGTGCTATTAATTAAGAAGTACAGCGCCCTTCTTGGAATAACAACCCATGTTGGTGAATATATGTTTTGTTTCTCCGAGACAGGGTTTATGGTATTTAGTATTTACCATACCATCTGTGAATTGATGAGCTGCAAAACATAAGTTTGAACCAGGATTTAAACATTCCTTGTAAACTTCACCTTGTGGGCTACATCCAAGGTTTCATACCCCAAGCATTGTGGAACCTTGGGTAACAGATCGGCGGCTTACTATTTGTGTTAATCTAGATTCAACAGCGAATTACAAAAATGCAAGATCTACAGGGTAGCGTTCTTAGGTTTCAAAATTCAAGTTTATTAGATTCTGGGAAAACTGTGTTGCTGGCACAAGATCCACAGATTTGAAATAGAATAGAAAGAATGTGTATTTGTTGGACTATACTGTCGTAAATTCCAACTTTTCTGTCCTATATTAGGATTATTTTTGGTGAATGTTGATGCTTCTGTTTCTATCTGCAGTACGGAACTTCAGCTCATTCTTTTATCATTTGAAAAATATTTTTCAATATGCTTTTGTCCATTTTTGCCCTGCCAACTTCTGTCTGATACAACAAAAACTTAAGAATCAAGATGAACATGAATGTATGATTATGAATCATTTAAGAGCTGCTGAATCAATGAAGAATGATTTGGAACTACCAAATCTTGTGATATTTGGTAATTTTCCACTTTTGTTGCTGGACTATGGTCTTCTTTCATCCTCTTTCTTAAATGTGAAACAAAACATGTACGTGTAACTATAAATCTTGATCCTTAATTTTTGGCATCCTGTGCTACTGGGGACTGGGTTGACATCAATAATCTATTAGTATTTTATCTATATAATTAAAAAAACTTTAAATTTTGACTTAATTGCATTGATCCCTTATGTTTATTTTAGTTTTTAAGTTGGTCCCTTATGTTTTAAAAGTTTTAAGTTGGTCTCTTACGTTTTAAATGTTTCAAATTGGTCCAAAACGTTGCTCACTTTGGAATAAGTTAGTCCCTTTCGCGACATGATATTGAGTTTAATAAAACCAAGAAAATTAAAAAAATGTTTTAAACTGATTTTCTAAATAAGTTAAGGTTCTATCACCCATACTGTCAACCCAAATCTTTAAACGTTAAGTGACGGAAATGACTAACTTATTCTAACGTGAGCAACGTTTTTTGGACCAACTTGAAACTTTTAAAACATAAAGGACCAACTTAAAACTTTTAAAACATAATAGACCAACTTGAAAACTAAAATAAATATAAGAGATCAAACATGCAATTCAGCCTAAAATTTTATAATCAATAGTTCTAGGTGTAAGTTGTTTTATAGAAAATTTGAACAGCGTTCAAAAGCGCTATTCATCTTATTGTGATAAGGAAGTAATGATACTATGATGCTATGTTGGAGAACGTTGAATAAACAGAAAATGGAGAATAGTGATTGCTGAAACATTGGTGTTTCCCATCTACAGCCGCGTTTGGGATTTTGGGGATTGTTAGCTATATATACACGACCTGTTTGTTGGAGAATATAGTAAATTGAAGTTGAAGACAATAAAAGAAGAATCTTGCTTTAGCTGCTCGTTTTGATTTGTAATTCTAAAAAGAATACTCTATCTGCTTCTATTTGGATTTGATTTACTTATTTCTAATCACAATGATTTCTTTTAGATTGAAAGAATGTTCACTTAAAAACTTGATGGGTTTCTTGAACTTGCAATTCATAGGTTTGTGGTCCATGTACTTAGGACTAAAGTTGAGGGAAGGTATCTTGTGCAGTTGGTTTGTTTGCATGTAAATTCAATATTTAATAGGAAAATAAAATGATATTATCGAATAAATACATTTTAAAAGGACTCTGATAATTCGATAATTCTGACATCTATTAGTCCGAAAATCCATTCCACTTCCAAATTCTTACAAAGTTTTGTTCTCTATTGTTGACTTGGGTTCTCAATATATAAAATGAATAAGTGATACATTATCACTCCATGTTTGAAATACTCAAATTGAATGTTAAAGTAAAAAATAATAATTAGAAACATACGTATCCTTATTGCTCGGTGATTTTCTCGAATAAATACATTTTAAAAGGACTCTGATAATTCTAACATCTGTTAGTCCGAAAATTCATTCCACTTCCAAATTCATACAAAGTTTTGTTCTCTTTAGACTCTCGATATATAGAATGAATAAGTGATACATATTACATAATCACTTCATGGTTGAAATATTAAAATTGAATGTTAAAAGTAAAATAAATAAATATATATATTAGTAGCATATAGCCTACTAGCCCCACA
>Ga0315914_1008978_pt1 | contig 13047 bp, 9 predicted proteins | sample MpolenodulesMG_FD_203920 | JGI IMG/M metagenome (GOLD analysis project Ga0315914, IMG submission 203920) | Medicago polymorpha root nodule microbial communities from Los Angeles, California, United States - elongated nodules | ecosystem: Host-associated > Plants > Roots > Nodule | place: USA...
GCCAAAACAAAAACTAAAATTACTTTAAAAAAAAATAAAATTGGTTTTTGTTTGGCCTATTAGGGGGGTAAATCAAAACAAAAATATTTTATAGGGGGGTAAATCAAAAAAAATATTTTACAGGGGGAAAAACTGGAAATGACCTATATTACAAGGGGTAAAGACCTCTTAACCCTAAATAATATATAGTCTATGAATAATCAAAACAAGAGCAATTCTTACATGGTCACAAGTTCAAATCAAATTTATTTGGTCACACACACAAATATAATAAATTTAAAGAAAAATTATTTAGTCACATCATTCAAAGTCATTCTTTTTAATTTTTCTCTATTTGTGAGTGTGTGTCCAAATAAAATTAATTTGGGGTTGTGCCAAGTTAGAATTTCTCACAAAACAAAGGAAGAGGGAGAGAGTTTGAAAAAGAAACTAATAAGGATTAGGTAAAGATCAAGAAAGAGAAAGTGCAACAAGAAAATCAACAAAATTGTAAGTAGTGACTATCTCTTGCCATTGTATTTTCTTTGGATCTTTCTATTGTTAACAAAGAAAGGATAATAGTGGGAGCTCCTTAATAATGCCAACATATTCCTCTAAGAATCACAATAAAAAAGGGACATGTAACAATTCTCACTTTCAACGCAATAGAACAAAAATGTGTTCGAAGTGTGACGCTCACACAAGACAAGAGATGCAAGTGCCCAACACAAAGAGAACAATCAAAATAGGAACCGTATATACGTCCACCGGCAATGTTACTCTTTTTGGATCTATGCATTCGGTGCTTTCCGATATTGTAATGTATAGTATCTCTGAATCTTGGACTTTGTCATGAGGTGATGCAGGAATCCTTTCTTCTTCCGCAAGTTTTACTGAAATTTTAGCTTTGAACGTAAGAGGTGGATAAGGTAAACCTGAGGTTTAGCATTGATTCCTCTTGGCGCATCATCTTCCAACACACATCAAATTTCATTTCTACGATCGCCAAAGAATTATTCCATTAGAATATCAAGGACATTTATTATCCATCCACTCCCTCTTTACTATTTTGCTCAGCATCCTCGATTACCAAATCAATGTAATGCTCCTTTGGATTGTCTATTGTGTTCACACCTAAAGGTGTTATCTGATTAACATCAATTTTCTTGACGATTTGTCCGATTTGAACTTCTAACCTTTTGATCGAGGCTTTAGTATTCTTTTTATACTTTATGGACATCTGGATGAACTATTTGAAGGTGTTTTCAAGCTTATGTGTTCTATCCACTTGAGGGTTTTGCTAACTCGACAAACTTTGATAATAGGATACTTGCCTATGATAGTTTTTGTTTCCCCTTTGAAAGTTGTTACCATGTTGATTTTGATTTTGATATGGAGGTTGGTTCTATCCATATTGGTTGATATAGTTCCGTTGTTTAGTATGCTCCTTCTGAAAGATTATATCAAGAAAGTTCTTGAAAGGTTTAACATGCATATAATGCAAAACTTGTGCATGTTACACTACATGGTCATTTGAAATTCAGTAATAACACAATGTCTAGAGAATGATTAAGAAAAAGAAGAAATGGGCAAGGTGCCCTATTCTTCAGTTGTGGGTAGCCTTATGTACACCATAGTTTGCACGAGACCAAACTTCGATTATGTAGTAGAAGTCGTGAGTAGATTCCTATCAAACCCATGAAAAGAACACTGGACTGCTGTGAAATGGATACTCAGATATTTAAAAGAAACTGCCAAACAATGCTTATGTTTTGGCAATGAAAATCAAATACTCGATGTATACATAGATGTTGATATATGATCGGAGATGTAGATTCAAGAAAATCTACATCAGGACATTTGTTAGGAATCATGGTAAATGTTTATCTCTTTCTACATCCATCTTTATAAATTTAGTTAAATATGAAAAATTGGATTGACTCATTCCCCACCACTCGTCGGTTCACTAAAATAGTTAAACTATCATGTTTGGTTCCATTCCGATTTCTTGGAAACTAAGAAGCAACTAAGAATTTATCAATATTGTAATAATTAAAATATCTCATCTCTAATCTCGATATTGCTCATCATAAGTCAATCACATCTCTTCTTGATAATTAAGCTGCCATCCACATTGTCCAAAATCTAGTTTTCCATGCACAAACCAAACATATTGAGGTTGATTGCTATTTTGTTTGTGAAAAAAATTGACCATCTAATTACTACCCATTTCTATATCGTCACCCGTCGACAAATATTTTTACTAAACCACTTGAACGTGATGCTTATCGATGAATACTGCGAAAGTTGGGTGTTCTTGAGATTTCATTTTCATCTCCAACTTCAAAGAGGGGGTGTTTGGAGCATATCATGAGTATGGATGCCAAAACGAGTCAAACTCGTCGAGTCGGCATGTTTAGCCCACTATTTTTGGCTGGCTGAGTTGAAGTTTTGAACTCGCTTCCTATAGTTGGCTCGCCCCCGCTTAACTCGTTAAAAAATGGGGCAGGCACGGGCGGGCGGGCCCGCTTAACTTGTTTTTTTTTAATTTTTTTAATTTTAAGCTTATTTTATCCTTTTAGATGTATTTTGATTGTTGGATTTATTTTAGGATTTGTTTTATGTTGACATATATTCCTTATTTTGCTATTGAGTATGATGTTGAGTTCGACAATTTATTAATTATCTCGTTTTTATCACAAATTTATTCGAAGCATATACTTTTATATTTTTTATAGTAAAAGCAACATAGTTTTTTTTGTAACAATTAAGTTGTAAAAAAAAATCATTAAAAATATGTTTTTTTTCTCTAAAAAAAAGTTTTGTTTGGCGGGCCAGCCCGCCAACTCTTCTGTCCGCCACTAAATGGAACAGGTGAGAATTTTGGACTCAGTCACCTAATTTTACTCAACTCGTCTCGTTCCGTTTTAAGCGGGCTTAGACAAAGTAGGCCTAAATGGAGTGTGCTGGCCCGCTTTGCCATCCCAAATCATGAGTATCATTTCAATTTCATCTCCAACTTTAAGGAGGGGGTGTTAAGAGCATATCATGAGTATCGTATTACCATGATCAAATATCAAGGATACACAACACATCATGTCATCATTTAATTTAATTTTTTTTCATCAACGATAAAAAATGTCATCATTTAATTATTATCATACCAATTGCAGCTAAAAACTTTCATATATTATATCAATTGTATTTTTTTTTTAAGAAGCTAAAATGAAATATATTACTGCAGCCTGGAAATTTCAGCACAAGTAGTGCAAAAACCCCAGCTGAAAGAGTATCAAATTACAAACCTCATAACAAAGGGTAACAAAATAACAAGATCAAATGACAAAACTCCCCATTTCAGATAAATACCCAGACAAGGTAAATGGTTCAACCACCATAAATGATAGGAAAAAGCAAAGCTAGGACGGTTCGCTTGCAACCACCAGTATGATTGAAGTTTAATTTTATCTAGTAATTGATGTAACGAGACCTCTTTTTGATGAAAGACCCGAGTGTTTCTTTCTATCCAAATTACCCACACACAAGAAAGCCATATGAGATTAAAAGTTGAGCGGTTGCGTTTGGAAAACCCGCCTAAGGTGCCAAATTGATACAAATGATCTGACACATGTTTAGGATACACTATGTGGTACCTGAGCTAGTGAGAAATACCATACCACAGTTTACCAAAAAAATTACAAGAGAAGAACAAGTGTTTGCGTCTTCCATCATGCCACATCCACCCACACAAAGCTGAGCATTTGGTTGTAAAATTTGTCTTTTAACTAAATTGTCTGTTGTTGGTAACCTATTACGCAGCAGACGCCAAGCAAAGAGACTGACTTTTAAGGATACTTCCTTATTCCAAATTTCAGTTATGTGATCAGCTGCCAAGTTGTTATTTGTTGATGACAACAAGTGGTTATAAGCACTTGTGACATTATATTTGTTTATGCTTTAGTAAAATTAGGTTCTCATTTATTTTATTGTTTTCAAATATTGATTCATTACACCCCTGCAAAAAAAATATTGATTCATTATACAAATTTTTCCTTTTTTTTTCTTTTCTGCACGATAAGAATTGTTCTTTCTATATATTTATATTGCAAATACATCAATGTTATCATAACATTTTGGAATATAAAAAATTGCTCCTTCTCATCTGTTAAAAAAATAAAAATGGTCCTTCCCTTTCCCTTTTAATGAAATTCGAAAGCTCTATTGAAATAGTCAACTTAGAAAGATTTAATTAAATTGATACAGATTCATCAAGTTCTTTTTTCGACAAGACATGCTTGTTTTATTATATTCTTTAAAAAGAAAATTGGATTTAACTTCTCTAGTAAAATACTTGAAGAGTTATTTATTTTTTGATTGGAAAGAGTTATTTTGATAAACTCATAGTTTATCCCCTAAAATAAAAACTCTACTTTTCTTTTCAATATTTCTAATATCTATCATTAAGTTCTTAAGGAATGATTGATAATTCTCACTTACATTCGGCACCTTTTATTCTCATTAAGTTATTTAGTGTAGCTTTTTTGTTTGTTTGTTATTCTTCCGTTGTGTTCATTTATTTGGCATCAGACTCTTAACTTTGTATTTTGATAGGTGATTCTCTTTTGCACACCTTATACGAGATGAACCACCTTCTGGTGATTTAATATATTCTATTTTGGTTCGTTAAAAAAAAAATTCTCACTTACATTAGTAAAATAAATTGACCACCAATTTAGAAAATTCAAAGAAAAGACTACTAGTTAGTGCCAAAACTTTCATTACTATCAACATAGCACCAAAACCAATCACATTGTTGAAACGCTTAGCATAGACTAATCCTAAATGGGACTATTCTTGGTGCCTAAAGTGCAAGCAATTTGATCCACTCCATGCTCTCAATTAGTCCCAATACATCATAGGACCTCTTTAATAAGATATTCTTAAATTTAAATAAATGAATTAGATACCTATCTTTCTTTATTTGTTTAATTTGAAGTAATTGAACTTATATGTTCCCTCCCCCCCTTAGGGTTATGTAATGATACACTCTATGTAGCTCATGAGAATTAGCTAGTATTTCTTTTTTTGGGAAAAGAAGAGTAGAATAGTAGATAATTCCAAATAACATCGTAGTCATCGATTATTTAAAGTTGAAAGAAAGTGATAGAACCATGCCTTCTGCATTTCAAAACAGAACACAAAATGACAATCATAGAAAGTAACTGTCTTTCCTTCCTTCCTTAATTTCATTTACTTCACTTTTGGCATATCTCACCAAATTTGGAAACTAAAAATTTGAATTTATTTTTTTGATAAAGACCATCCACCCCATATCCTATAAACAAATAAGACTAGTCCCCCTATTCAATGACTCTCTCTAAATATGGCATTGCTTTTAATTCCTTTATTTCTATTTCTATATATTATATTTTGTTTTTTTTTAGTCAAAAAAGCTTAATGTGGCAAAACAAAACAGAAGGGACGGAGTATTCGATGTGGCAAAGGAGAGGAAAGTGGGAACTGATTCCAATGGGTCCCACTATTTTCAACCTTAATACTAATAAAGGAAAAAATGAATATTAAGGAAACTTTTATCAACCTTATAGTCCCCAAAAAAGTAAAGTATTCATAACGCTACTACTGTCCTTCTACAAATCAGGTAACAGGCTAATGGCTGGCTTTTACTAAAAGTAGGTGTCATATGCAGAAATCAAATTAAGAGAAGAATAATACTACTCAAATAAAGTAAAACAATATTAAAAAAAGTTGCTTAATTTTTTATTTGTGATAATTATCTTAAACGATACTATTTCTAAAAATATCTCTAATCATACTAATAGAGGGTGATATTACAAATGCTTACAAGAGTTCTAGAAATACATCTTAAGAAAATGAATATAGAAGTACTACTGTATTCAATATCTCAAAGTTTACAAATAAATCTTAGTTTTTAATTATAAATAAATTTTATTTTTTAGTTACATTCATTAATGATGTATGTGGTTCATAATATGGACCACATATATCATTAATTGAATGAATTTAAAAAGTCAAATTTACTTATAATTAATAACGGAGGAAGTATTATAAAATGAAAGCAATAAATTTTTATAGAAGTGTGTGTCGTTAATAATGTATTGGAAATTGAAATGATACTTAACTTTTTGAATTGGAATTTTTAAAAAGGGTTTTGCTAACCAGTGCCCTTAAGGCAATGGTTTATCACATTAGTTCACATTTTTTTTATTTCATATTAACAAGTGTCATAAAAGTACTTAATAATGGAAAAAAAAATTATGTTGAAAAAAACATTTGTAGAATTTGAAAAAATTGATCATACAGTTTCCAAAACATTATTACTACTCTCCCAGTTCCAAATTATACGTTGTTTTAAAAAAAATTCTAAAATATAAGTCACTTTACACAACCAATGAAAATATTAATGTTATCTTTGCTATTGTACACTTAACTGTTTAGTTCACTCTTCTTTCAATTTTTTATTTACATTTCTCATATTATAAATGAAGAATAATTTTATAAAATAATTTATAATCACTCATTTCCATACAATATTAAGTACAATTGTTAACATTTTTATTTTTATTTTATTTATGTAAAATAATGAAAACGATTTATGAAAAGTATATTTTAAATAGTTAGCATTTATTTTTCCCTCAAAAAAAATAGTTAGCATTTTTTTTTTATCATTTCCAATAAAACAAAACAACAAACCACAATAAAGGAAAGAAAAAGCATGGGTCCCACGAGAGAGGCCCAATTATAATGAATCTCACTCTAAATGTAGAAAACAAAATAAATAATACAAATTTTATCAAATGATAAACTAAAATGTTTGAAAGAAATGGAGTTCAATGTTGATTTTTAAATGGAAAGATATTTTATCAAATTTTATTTATTTTTGGTCAAACTTCAAATTTTCATATGAAATGGTCTTTTTCTCATAAACGGGTTAACAATGTTGTATTTTAAATATTAAAAAACCAATTAAAATTAAATCACATATATTTGAATCGAATCAAATCAGATTTTTCTAATATTGTGATCCAAATCAAACCGAATAATTATTTTTGATCAAATAATTTTTTTTGAAGAAACTAAACTAACCCCTCAAATTGACATCAGAAATAATCGAACCTGAGACCTTAAGGAGAAGCACTCTCAGGTCCCATGACGATACCACCATACCAACCAAAGTGTGTTAAAATGATCTCTTTTTTTTCACCTCAAAAACGATCCAAACCACGTCTAAATCAACCAATAAGAAAATAATAATAAAAAATAAATAAAAGGAAAGAGTCATGCATAAACTCTATAAAAGATACAGAGCCATGCAAAGTTGCCGTTTCAAGCATTCGCCATTTGTGGAAAAAAACGCTCTCTTTTCTCTTTCTCTCTCTTTAACCCCTTTATCTTCTCCGCTAATTATTTCTAATTTCTAACCCTTTTTTCCAACTAGTCCAAATGCATACCCCAAAAGGGTTACTTCTATTTCAGTAGTTGAGACAAAAAAGGAACCTCTTTTTTACCTTTTTCTTCATCAAAATCTCATTTTCTCAACTGGGTTTTCCTTACTTTTCTCTCTTATTATCATTTCATTTGGGTTTTCAAAATGGGTAGGGGCAAAATCGAGATAAAAAGAATTGAAAATGCTAATAGCAGACAAGTTACATTTTCAAAGAGAAGAAGTGGTTTATTGAAGAAAGCTCAGGAGCTAGCTATTCTCTGTGATGCTGAGGTTGCTGTCATCATTTTTTCAAACACAGGAAAACTTTTTGAGTTTTCCAGTTCTGGGTATGTTTTTATGTTTTTTCATATCTTTGCATGTTATGTTTGTTAGGTTTTGTTTTGTTTTATGTTTTTGTTTCATAAGGGTTGTTGAATATATGTTTTATGTTTTTTCTAGTGTTTGTTTTCATTGTTTGTGTGTTTTTGTTGTGGATGTCTCATAAGGGATGTCATGTCAAATATATGTTTTATTTATGTTTTCCTTGTTTTTTTTTTTTTTGCATGTAAAAAGATTGAATTTTTTTTTTGTTGTGCAATGGGATTCTGATTTTGTTATATTTTAGGTTAATTTAGAAAAAAAAATCAATTTCGCATTTTATTGAGAGACTGTGTTTTGTGATTTTAGGTTTTGTATAAAAGTTTTTCTGTTGATTCTACCTGTTCATTCATGTTGAATTACTAAAATGTTGATTTTGTTGAAGGCTCATTTTTTATTATGCTAACTGAATTTTCTTAGAACATCACAATGGATTTGTTTGTTTTAAGTGTCTGTTTTTTTCCGCGATGGACTGAATCTAGGATTTATAGCTTCACGAAATTGTGGGGGCGCGAGAATGGGAGCTGCACTGTCAAACCAAACATGCTATAAAACGATCATTTGGCCTTCGACGGTAAAGTGAACTGTTGACTGTGGAACCAAACACGTGATAAATGGATCGTTTGGCCTTCAAAAGTGCCTGTTTGTTTCGGCGATGGACTGAATCTAGGATTTATAGCTTCACGAAATCGTAGGGGGCGCAAGAATGGGAGCTGCAATTTCAAACCAAACATGCTATAAAGCGATCATTTGACCTTAAACGTTAAAGTGAACTGTTGAGAAACCAAACATGTGATAGACGGATCGTTTGGCCTTCAGCGGTAAAGGGAACCGTTGACTGCAAAACCAAACACACGATAAAAGGATCAATTGACCTTAAAGGGTAACAAAAACCATTGACGATAAAATCAACTATTGGCGTCATGTGTATATATGCATCACAAATTATAAATGTATTGAAATATCAACAGTTGATTTTCTTATTAATGATTGAGATTAGTTACTTACTTTACCCTCTAGCATAAGTTTGCAAAGCTATGATCTTTTTCAAAAGTATGGAGTCTGATGATTAAGATGAACAATGACATTTATTTTTCAAATTCCCTTCTTTTCTGTGTGTTTCAAAGCTTTGTTATGCACCATTACCTACATTATTCAACTATGTTTATATCTCAAATTTCCTTCTCTACTGTGTGTTTCAAAGCTTAATTATGTTCCATTTCTTACTTACCACACAAATTTTTGTTATACTTGCAGTATGAAACGAACACTCTCACGATACAACAAATGCACAGATTCTTCAGAGAGTGCATCAGTGGAATATAAAACAGAGGTAATCAGTAATAGTTACAAATGATTGATGACACAATGATGCTTGATTCGAGTTAAAATTACTTGCCTTGCTGGCATAACAATTGTTCTAACTTTTCTACTTTTCTTCATTAGATAATTCCGAAGGAAGATTCTAGGATGGTGGAGATTCTTAAAGATGAAATTGCAAAGCTAGAAACAAATCAATTGTACGTTTTTTTTTTCTCTTTTTCTTTTCAATCTTTTACATTTCTTCTTATGCCATTTTTATTTGCATTACCACCACGCGATAAGGATTACTTTTTAATTATGATCATTTTTTGTGACTATAGACGGCTGTTGGGAAAGGACTTAGCTGGATTAGGAATAAAGGAACTGCAACATCTAGAGCAGCAAATTAACGAGGGACTATCATCCGTGAAGGAGAGGAAGGTCCTTATTTTAACCCTTTCCTATTTTTCCGTCTTTCTTCCCCCACCCCACCAGCATTGTCAAATATCAGCCATGCCACGGCTTATTGTCGGGGCGACAGAATTTAACTACCGCAGTAGGCAATTTGTAAAGGATGGTGTCCAATGGAGGATTCCAGGCTTTCCGAAATGGTCTACCATCTGCAATCAATAACACTGCACCCCACCAAAATTAAGTCCTGCTATAAGGTTGTTTTGTGGTTTCTGCTCATAAAAACATACCAGACCTTTAATCCTTGACATCTGTTCTTACAGGAGGAATTACTCATGGAACAACTGGAGCAGTCTAGAATACAGGTACGTTGAAATCAGTAGTTAACATTTGAGTGGATATTGGCTTAGTTATATGTGTAACTCTTATAACTATAAAAAAAAATGTAAAACTCTTGTATCACATTAAATCATTTTATCATGAGTAACTTTGAGAATAAGCCTATTTGGTAGGCAAAATATTTCTTTCTCAATTAGAAGTCAAGCTCATTGCAATGACTTATAAATTCTGAAAGATAATCCAGTCCATGTATTATTCTTGATATTTCTATATGCAATTTAATATAGAGTTTCTTGATTCGAGAACCTGGTTTAGCATTATCAGATTTCTTCTCTTTGTGCTTTCTGTTTTTTTGCTTTCCCTTTTCTTCTCCTTTTTGATTTCTTTCTTATCCTTCTGTCCTTTTCTTTTTCGATTTCTTTCACCTCTTTTCCTCTGTTTTGTCAGTTTGTTTCTTTCCTTTCTCTTCTCGTATACGATCAAATTAATAATAGATTTGTCATGTAGTACTAATGTCTTCTCTCTTCTGTGAAGCAAGGGAAAGGGATAATATCTTCATTCTGATAATTGTTTGATTTATTCTTTCCAGGAGCAGAAGGCTATGCTGGAGAACGAAACTCTGCGGAGACAGGCAAATGATATTCTTAATATGATTTAATCTTCTGGCATTTCTATTATATCACTCATAATAACACTGTGCTTTTGCCAATATCTACTGCAGATTGAAGAGCTTCGGTGCTTGTTTCCAATGACAGAACATGTTATGCCATCTTATCTTCAGTTTCACCATGTGGAAAGAAAGAACTCCTTTGTAGATAATGGTGTTAAGTGTCCCAGCTTGACTAGAAACTGCTCAGATGAGAAAGTTGATTCAGACACCACATTGCAATTAGGGTATTATTCTTTTCTATCACCAAAAAACTAAGCTGCATCCAAAATCATATCGTCGAATGTCATGGAAAAATATATACTTTTATTATTACTTGAACTGTCAAGCTAAACTTGGTCAACATTTTTTAGAACACTCCTATGAAATATGCAGGTTTTAAGAAAATGAAAGAAATTGAATATAACCACACATCTCGGTGATGTGTCTATGTCCGACACTTACACATGTCAGACATTGGACACGTCTTCAATCTGAAGTAACGGTGCTACACTGCGCTCTAATTGTTCAAGTTTCCTTTCTTCAGTTTTTTAAACCTCTTTTTCTCAAACATTTTTTATTATGTGATTAATTTCTTAACTACAGACATGGCAAGATTGGAAAGATTTTCCTCCTTTTTTATGTTTACTATCCCAATTTTGTGTAGTCTCATTTGCTGTTTGTTTTTCAGGTTACCATCTGATGTTCATCACAAGAAGAAGACTCCTGAGAAAAAGACCTTTTCCAATGATTTCATTGAATCAGATTGATTTACTCTGATACAGTTCAGGTTTTCCGTGTTTCGACATAGAAAAGTGGAACTTGAGACTATTGTAGTGCAGGTGTAGTTGTGCACAGTGTCAGTTTAGACCATAGAAGAAATGTAGGATTGTAGGTAACAACCGAATTATAAGTGTAGAATTTGGCTCCTCTCTTTTGAGGGTTTTTGCAAGGTGCTGATTGATGGTTATACCAAATTTTGGGATAATGGGCTGTAAAAATCTTGAATTATGAACCTTGTTTAAGTTTTTCATGAAAAATATGCTGATGCTTATTTATTGCACATTCATCTTACTTTTATGTTTTCCTTTTTACTAGGGTGATAGAGAAGAAGAATAATTTAGATATTGATACTTGAAGGTTGAGTGATAGAATTAAATACTATGCTACTAAGGAGTTATTTCCAGAGAATATCTTCATAGGATATTTATTATATATTACTAATCTTCTTACTACGTAGATAGCAGATAAAAGATAATTCTTGACAAAATTATGTAAATCCAGTTTTTAGTTCTAACTCTTTTTAGTCCACCTATGAAATATCCAATAAAAAGGATTTCTAGTTATTTTTCAGTTTCTATTATAAATGTTCCCTCTGTGATTGGAGAATAATTCAACAAATAACTTAATAATCGTGCAGAAGTTTACTCAATTTGCTGCATATTTTGAGAGAATTAATAAGGAAGTATAGTGCACTCAATTCCTACAAATATGTCTACAAAATTCTAAGTAGGAATGACTTGGTGGATTTTTTGGTTCTTGTGGTATAAAAACCAATACCACCATTGCTGATCCCTTGGCCATTGTGTTAGGTTTACAATAAGTTTGGGAGGTGGACTATCTTAATGTGATATGTGAATTTGATTCTCAGGCAACTTTAGACCTTATCTCTGAAGGTACATCAAATATGCACCCATTTTTGCCCTTTGGTAAAACATTTTTTTTTTTGAATGACAAAATATATTATATATATAAGGGATTAAAATCTAAGGATTACACCAAAAAAAGAAAAGAAAAACACCCAAAACCCCCAAAGAAAAACCACCGCCGAAACCCCTAAAACACCTAAAACAGCTCCTCAAAGAACCAACACCGCCAACAGTGATCAATTAGGCACCCGAAGTGATATAGCTTCAAACGATTAGCTTTGACCACCACTCTAGTTCCGATCTATAGGAGGAGACATCACAACAACCTAAAAGGACCTGAGTCACAAGCTTGATCCCGACCTCGAATCAAAAGCGAACGGCCCACAAGACTCCCGACACAAGTCAAAAAGGCACCCCTCAACTCACGAACCACCAGAGCAAACACCTTAACCTGTCCAAAACCTCGACCCACCAAAAACCCGATACCAAAATCCAAAGACAAAGAAAAGGCGGAACATCAACACAATCTGGTAAAGCATATTAGGAAGTCCCTTTTGAATCATGCTAAAGGTTGTCAACTTAAAATACACATACATGCTTTAGTGTATGATGCAATCATTTTAATTGTATTCTTCACTATTCTTTACAGATATTGTTCAACTACACACTGTATTGTTAAAAGAAATCATTTGTATTTGATATTTACATGACTTTACAATAATCCACTTAAAAAAAATCACTTTACAAGAATCCTACAATTTCAAAAACATCAAAAATTAAAATAAAATTGCAACCTACAACCTATTAGTCTTCACATGGAAAATCAAGTAACAAATTTCTAGTATTGTTTCCTTAGTTGATCAATCAACTCAGTTCTC